>ENA-OQHF01000302-OQHF01000302.1-human-gut-metagenome-genome-assembly--contig:-NODE-302-length-31667-cov-5.732403_pt1 | contig 31667 bp, 29 predicted proteins | sample MGYA00242559_ERZ504709 | MGnify/ENA primary metagenome ERZ504709 (study PRJEB26092, sample SAMD00036203) | human gut metagenome | host: Homo sapiens | study: EMG produced TPA metagenomics assembly of... | reverse complement strand
TATATAAAAGCAGCTAATCGTTAATGATTAGCTGCTTTTGCTTTTTTGTTTAATATTTCAATCTCTGTTTTATTGCCGTTGCCGTGCTTTTATACTTCTCTGCCGTTTGAATCAATTTCGTCATCATTGTCTACCTCTTTTGCGTCGGCATCAACGATTGGCGGTTCAATGTTTTTAAATTCCTCTTTGATTTCATTGGCAACTCTTTTAACCTGAATAATGTTACTAAATCTACAATCGCATAAACAATAAGACCCTGCGCCTACAAGCCTTACAAGCGCCTGACTTGTGTGAAGAGGATTAATCATAATCACAACGCCTAAAATAAGCACCGCTGCCGAAAGAACAGTTGAAACACCCCAAGTGCCGAGTCCGCCTGCTCTTGAATAAAATGAGGTGATTAAATCAACTGCACCGCTTATTGTAATGAATATACCAAACAGAAACAGTAAAATTGCAATAATGCTTTGATATTTAACGCATATAATTACACCGATGATAATGCAAACCGTTCCTGCTGTTGCAAGTATAATGCTTTTTTCTTTTGCAAAATAAGATATCCAAGCAGTTACACCAAGCAAAATGGTTGTAACACCCGTTAAAATGCTGACTGCCGTTATCGACTCATTCGGCCAAATAAGAAGCACTAAGCCGATAACAAACGACGCAATGATTGTAATTATTGAAAAGTTCTTAATTTTAATTAATAAGTCTTTCATAATAATACCCTCTTATTTTTTTATGTATCTTATGTCGTTACCCTCTAAGGTTAAAAGTGAATATTCACCGGTTATTCTCGAAGTTATTCGTTGGTCATAAAAGCCTAAAAGTTCCTTGATTGTATAATTTGTTGAAATAATTGTCGGAAGCTTAGCGCCGATACGTGTGTTGATAATGTTATATAGGCACGAAACGGTATATGCGTTTTTAAACTCTGTTCCCAAATCGTCAAGAATAAGTAAATCAACGTCTAAAATTTCATTTTCCCTGTATTTTAAATTATCAAGTCTGCCGAAATTTTCGTTTTGCAAATCTCCTAAAATGTTTTGCGCCGTGCCGTAAATAACGCTGTATCCCTTGTTGATGGCAACGTTTGCAATTGCAAGCGAAAGATGGGTTTTGCCAAGCCCTGTACCGCCCATAAAAAATAAACTTTTTGAGCTTTTACTGAAATTGGTTGCATATCTTATGCAATTTTCTTTGATTTTCTCAGCTCTTCTTCTCGGCGATATTTCACCGTTTTCGGCATTGTCCGGATAATACTCTGTATTGAATGTTTCAAATGTGCATTCCTCAAGCGGTGCGATTTTTTCAATCTTTTCACGCTCAATATCCTTTAAAAGATTAATAAAGCATTTGCACCTTCTGCCGCCTATGAAGCCTGTATCTTCGCACGCAGGGCAGGTATATTTTATTGCAAGTGCGTTTTCGCCGTATCCGTTTTTCTTTAAAGATTTTTCTTTTCCTCTTGAAGTGCAAGGCTTTCTGTTCGCAACCTGTCAATATCCTCTTTCGGATTTTGACTTGCAAAAAATGTTTTTGAAATGTTAAGTCCGATTTGCGCAAGCTTTCTGTTAATCGTGTTAAGTTCGGGGATTTTTGCACAAAGCTCGTCCGCTCTGTCCTGCGCCTCAAGCGTTGCTCTTTCCTTTCGCCTGTCAAGTATTGACTGTGCCTTGTCATAAGTTTCTATTGAATAAGACATTTCGCACCTCCTTAAATTTCAAAATTATTTAATGCGTCACGCTCGATTTGTTCAATGTCAAATGTCGGCTTGCTTGAAAGCTTGTCTGAATTTTTGCTCCTGCTTTCTTTTTCAGCCTTTGCTTTTTCAAATTCAGCCTGCTCACGTTCAACGTCGGCAGGTGTCTTGATATTTGACTTTTTCCACTTTTTGAGTATTGAATTTATGTAGCTGAGCTTAGGTTCGGGTATGTTCTCTTTCATAATATCTGCGGCAATGGCAATCATAGTTATGTCAAAATCATTAAACCAGCTAAGCACCATTTCTCTCTGTTTAACGGTCGGCTTTCTGTGCCTGATGCCTGTAATTGCAACAATTTCATTCCAAACTCTGTTGCCACGTTCAATTTCCTGGAGTTTTTCCTCAGCCTCGCCGATACTGCTTATTCCCTCATCGCTCCAATTTTTTGCCATAGCGTTGATGTATGCAAAGCTTATCGACATACCTTTTTGCTTTTCATTTCTGTAATATTCAAGTATCATCAAAACAACTTCGGGTTTTAATCCGTAGTAGTTGACCATATTGATTATTATTGCCTGTTCTGCCGTGCTTATTGTTCTGCCGAGCACTTTTTGCGCCTCGTTTACAAGAGATTGAAGCTCACGGCTTTCACGCAAAACGGTAACTATATCTTTTGGTGATAGGGTAGGGGCTGAAATTGTTTCTTTAACAACAATGTTTTTTTCTTTTTGCTCATTGCTTTTCGGTACGATTTCTTGAGCGACAATGTTGCCGTCAACAGACAGTATGCCCTCTTCAACCCAAAATTCAAGCAAATTGTCAGTATCATTTACTGTTTGACCGAGCGCCTTTGCAACAGCATTTGTGCTTGCCTGTCCGTTATTTCTGAAAATGTATAAAAGCGCTTTAAGCTGATATTCGCTTGCGAGTTTTAAATATTCGTCTACAAGCTTAGTAGGTAAATTGAAAATTCCGTTTTCCCAAACAGATGAAAACGGCAATGCTTTATATTCCATATATTTGTCCTCTTTCTTATATTATATGATATCAAAAAATAATGATATTGTAAACAACTAAATAGTTATATTTTTTTCGAAAAAAGTCTTGACAAAGATACATACTTTGTGTATAATTTGACTTGCACTTGCGGATGTAGCTCACCCGGTAGAGCGCAACCTTGCCAAGGTTGAGGTAGCGAGTTCGAGCCTCGTCATCCGCTCCATAAAAAAGACACCGTTTTTAAACGGTGTCTTTTTTTATTGTTGTATAATTGCGAGGCTCGAACAAGGCAATTTGCTCCGGCAAATAGAAACAATCCGGTGGATTGTTTCGGTGCCTGCGTGCGTGCCGACGAAAGCTTTAGCTTTTGACGGGCGAGCCTCGTCACGTCGAAAGAAATTCCGTACGGTGGTGCGGCAGATTTTGTATATTTATAAAATTGTAGAATTTTTGGTCGTAGGGGCGACCATCGGTCGCCTGAATATTCAAATCTAATATATCTTTACATTTTATTAATAATATGTTAAAATAAATCGTTATATTTTGTAACGGCTTATTTTTTATTTGGAGGCATATTTATGACAAAAGCACAAATATGCATAATGATTTCCATAGTGGTTTATCTTGTCGCTATGGTTATGATTGGCGTAGTTTACTCGAAAAAAACAAAAAATGTCGGCGATTTTTATCTCGGTGGACGTAAACTCGGTCCTCTTGTTACGGCAATGAGCGCTGAGGCATCGGATATGTCAAGCTATCTTCTTATGGGCTTGCCCGGTCTTGCTCTTGCAAGCGGTCTTGCAGAAGTCGGCTGGACTGTTATCGGCCTTGCGGTAGGTACATATCTCAATTGGCTTATCGTTGCCAAAAAGCTTCGTAAATATTCGGCAAAAATTAATGCTATCACAATTCCCGATTATTTTTCAAAAAGGTATAATGACAAAAGCAGACTTATTATGGCTGTTGCGGCATTTATGATTATTGTGTTCTTTGTGCCTTATACCGCTTCGGGCTTTGCGGCTTGCGGCAAGCTTTTCGGCACTCTTTTCGGCATCGATTATCATATTGCAATGATTGTTTCGGCTATTGTTATTGTAGGCTATACTTCTCTCGGCGGTTTTAATGCAGCTTCAATGACTGACTTTATTCAGTCAATTATTATGACTGTTGCTCTTATTATCGTTCTTGTTTTCGGAATTAATCAGGCAGGCGGAATGGAACAGGTTATTATGAATGCCAAAAATCTTCCCGGATATCTTGATTTCTTTGAGGGCTATAATGCCGCAACAAATTCGGCAGGCAGCTACGGCGCAATTAAAGTTATTTCAACTCTTGCTTGGGGTCTCGGTTACTTTGGTATGCCGCATATTCTTTTAAGATTTATGGCTATTGAAAATCCCGACAAGGTTAAAGTTTCAAGACGTGTTGCGGAAATTTGGGTGGTTATTTCAATGGCTGTTGCCGTCTTAATCGGTGTTGTGGGTATGGCTATGATTAAAGAGGGCGCACTTCCTGAATTTAAGGACAGCGAAACCATTATTGTTCAAATTGCAAACCTTCTTTCAAAGATTGGCGTTGTTCCGGCTCTTTTGGCAGGTGTTATCCTTGCAGGTATTTTGGCAAGTACAATGTCTACTGCAGACAGTCAGCTTCTTGCTGCATCTTCAGCCGCAAGTGAAAATATTATCGGCGGACTTTTCAGAATCAAGCTCAGCGAAACTGCTCAAATGATTGTTGCAAGAGTTACTCTTATTGCGATTTCCGTTATCGGTGTAGTAATTGCTTGGGACTCAAATTCGTCTGTATTCGGCATTGTTTCGTTTGCGTGGGCAGGCTTCGGCGCAGTGTTCGGTCCTGTTATGCTCCTTTCCCTTTTCTGGAAGAGGTCAAACCGCTACGGCGCACTTGCAGGTATGATTGTAGGCGGCGTAATGGTATTTGTTTGGAAAAACGCTATTGCTAAGCTCGGCGGTGTATTTGATATTTATGAGCTTCTCCCTGCATTTATTTGCGGACTTTTAGTAAACGTTATCGTGTCACTCCTCACTCCAAAACCTGAAAAGGAAATTACGGAAGTGTTTGACGAATTGAAGAATGGTAAATAATTTGATATTTGGCAAAACAAAAAGCACCCACACGGGTGCTTTTTGTTTTGCCTTACAGTAGCTTTTATTGCAAAATTATTTGCTCTTTTTAACAACGAATACGAGCCAACCCTTTTCCTCAAAGCGTTCTTTAACCTCAAAGCCGTTTTGAGCAAAGCTTAAAAGAACCTCATCTTCTCTGCTTTCGATTATTCCGCCCGTGATATATACGCCGTCGTTTTCAAGATATTTGCCGACCTCTTTGTTAAATTCCATAATGATATCGGCAACAATGTTTGCAACAACTACATTGTATTTTCCGCTTACCTTGTCTGACAAATTGCCCTGAACTGCCTTGAATTTGCTTTCGTCAAAGCCATTTTCAAGTGCGTTTGCCTGCGCTGTTTTAACTGCAAGCGAGTCGATATCAACGCCAAAGGCATTTTTTGCTCCGAGGAGCAGGGAAGCGATAGAAAGAATACCGCTGCCGCAGCCGATATCAAGAACTGTTGAATTTTCGTCAATGTATTTTTCAAGCGTTTCAAGGCATAATTTTGTTGTCGGGTGGCTTCCCGTTCCAAATGCAAGACCCGGTTCGATGTGGAGCACCTTTCTTCCTCCTGCATCATATTCGTCCTCCCAAGTCGGGCGGATAAGAAGCTTCTTTCCGATAGGCATAGGGTGAAAATATTGCTTCCAATTGTTTACCCAATCCTCTGTTGCGCAATCGTCAATTTGGATTGAATATTCAATATTCTGCTCTTTAAGCCTTTCTTCAATAAATGAAACCGCTTCAATCGGATTTTCGTGAGGGTTTACGTAAACGTGGATAATGCCCTTGCTTCTGTCCGCTTCAAGCAGACTTTCCTCAATAAGGTCAATGTGTGCTATTTCCATAACCTCGTTTTCAAGGTCGGAATAGTCCTCAATATATATTCCGTAAGGCACAACCATATTGGCAATGTTGCCCGCAACCTCAATATCCTTTGTGCCGACTGTGATTTTTATTTCACTCCATACTTCGTTTTCAATTGCCATTTCTATTCTCCTAAATTAACCTTGTAGTCGCTCGGCGCAAGACCGTGGTTAAATACCTTTCTGTTGTCAAGCATCCATTGCCTGTCTGAAAATTCGCCCGGCTCAACCTTGCTTGCCGCTGAATTAAATTCAAAAATTGTTGCATCAAGGCTGTCAAGAGTTGAAAGAATTTCTGCCTCTAAAAACATAGGACGAACTGCTGCTCCGTATTCCGGAATACCGTGGTGCGACAAAATCATATGCTCAAGAAGTGTTACCGTTTCGCTTGAAATTCCGAGTTTTTTTGCAGTGTCATTTACCATCATTGCACCTTTTACAAGATGACCTATAAGCTCTCCGCCTACCGTGTAGCCTGTGCAAAGCCCTGTTTTGCCCGTATCCATTTCAAAGGTTTTTGCAACGTCGTGCAAAATTGCGCCGGAAAGCAAAAGCTCTCTGTTAATGTTAGGGTAAACTTCGCAGGTTTTTTCAGCCATTTCAACAATAGAAGCCGTGTGAAGCATTAAGCCGCCGACTATTGCGTGGTGAAGCCTGTATGCCGCAGGGAAAACCTCAAGTGCTTCTCTGTTTTGAAGCATAATATCTTTAACAATTGCTTTTAATTCCTCGTCTTTAAAAGCGTTGACTTTGTTAAGGAGCATTGCAAATACTGCCTTGCCGTCGTGTTCGCTTGCAGGAACAAATTCCTTCATCATATCGCTTGGCGCTTTTTTAATAGATGTGATTGTAAGTTGGTTTTTACCTCTGTAATTGTCAAGAGTGTATTCAATTTCCACAACGTCGTCTTTTTCAAACTGACCGTTGTTGTCAAACTGCCAAACCTTGGCAGGATATTCCTTTTTGTCACTTCCGATAACAAGAAGGTCGAGATATCCGTTGCCGTTTTTGTCCTTTTTTTCAAATAATTCTTTTATATATGCAAAAGATGCCATAATATTTCCTTTCTTTGATTGATTTAGTTTGTTATTTATTATATAATAATTTACATATATAATCAACAACCAATTATACATAGTCCTTGACAAAGTATATTTGGCTTGGTAAAATATTTTCAAATAAATAACGGAGTGATTTTCTGTTGAGAAATTTAGATAATTTATGTATGAATTGCTTTGAAGAGCTTACCGAGGGAAGCGTTTGCGCTAATTGTGGGTATGATAACGATACCCAGGTAAGTTTTATATATCTTCAACCCAAAACCGTATTAAACGATCGTTATGCCATCGGTGCGCTTTTGTCGCACGAAAGTGATGCGGCTACTTATATGGCATATGATATGGACCTTGGACAGGTTGTCTGTGTTCGAGAATTTTTGCCTAAGGGTATTGCAACAAGGCTTGAGGGAAACGTCGAGGTTCATGTCAGAGAAAAATTCAAATCGTCTTATGACAAACTTAAGGAGTCTTTTATTAAGCTTTGGACTACTATCAGCGAGCTTAAAAGCCTCTCTGCGGTGATTCCTACCTATGACGTTTTTGAACTTAACGAAACTGCTTATGCCGTAAGCGAATATATGGAAACTATTACTCTTCGTGAGTTTTTGCTTCGCAATCCTGACGGAAATATTCTTTGGGACCAGGCAAGAATTATGTTTATGCCTGTACTCACAACGCTTGAAGCTTTGCACGCAAACGGAATTATTCATGGCGGTATTTGCCCTGATAATCTTGTGCTTTGCAGGGACGGAAAGGTTAGACTTAACGGCTTTTGCATAAGCGAGGCTAACACTATGTCAAGCGAGCTTGAGTTTAATGTGAACGAAGGCTACACGGCTATTGAGCAGTACGATAATAACCACAAAATGTGCCCGGCAACAGATATTTATGCTTTTTCAGCCTGCATATTCAGAGCGCTTGTAGGTCAAAATCCGCCAAGTGCAAAGAGCAGGGAAGCTAACGATAAATTGATGATTCCTAACACCATTGCCGAAAAAATTCCTACCTACGTTATTCGTGCTCTCGGCGGAGGTTTGCAAATTTATCCTGAAAAAAGAACGCAGGATATTGAAACCTTCCGTGAACAGCTAAATGCGTCTCCTACTGTTCAGGCTGCTGCCGCTCAGGAGGAAGAAGTTAAAAAAGAACCTAAGTTTACGAAAAAAGAAGAAGTTGTTGATCCGATAGAAGAGGAAGAGTATTACAGAGGATATCCGGGTTATGACGATAAGCCAAAGAAAAACGCTTCAAAAATAGCAATTGTTATTTTGGTAATCCTTATTATTGCAGCTGTCGGTGCGGGTGTGTACGTTGCCAAAAACGGTGGCTTCGGCAACAAAGAAGAAAATACATCGCAAAGTGTTGCCGTTAAGCAATATGAAGTGCCTGATTTTGTGTCGGCAGGCTATACCCAAAGTGATATTGAAAATAACGGCGCTTGGAATAAGCAGTTTAAGCTTACATTTGTTTCTAAGTATTCAACCGACGTCGAAGAAGGAATAGTATTTGAACAAAGTGTTGAATCGGGCAAAAAGGTTGATGAGCAAACTGAAATTCAACTTACGGTCAGCAAGGGCGTGCAGACTGAAAGCGTGCCTAATGTAGCAGGTCAATCTCTTGATGACGCAAAAAAGACTCTTGAGGATAAGGGCTTTAAAGTTTCAACGGTAGAAATATATAACGACGGCTCACACGAGGCTGATACCGTAAAGGAAAGTTATGCAAGTGCTCCGGCAGCCGGAGAAACCGTTGCAGTCGGGGAAGAAATTGTGCTTCAGGTTTACGGCGAGGTGCAGACTACAACTGCGGTTGAGCCTGAAAACGATGTCGGAACAGACTGATTTTATATTTTTTGAAAAGATAAAGCAGGATATGAATTTTCGTATCCTGCTTTTTTATGCTTAATATTGAATTTTTTTCTTAAAGATAAGTTTGTATTTTAATAAATATATTATCCAAATAATAATACCAATATAATTATTAAGATTGCAGCAATTCCGAGTCCGATAAAAAACTTGATTGCTCTGTTTATTGCGTCAAATGTATTAGTTGGCATAATTTGGAAAAACGCATATTTAAACGGTTCCTTAACCTTGTTTCCTACAAGATTTCTGAATCTTAAATCGTAAGTGCAAAAGCTGCTGTCCTTTTTGAGCTCAATCACTCTCACACCTCTGTCCTTGCCCGGGCCATAAACGTGGAAACCTGCACCCTGAGTGTAACCGAGGTCAATGCCGTCAACCTTGCCGTTAAAAGAATTGTTGTGGTCGTGACCGAAATATACGCCCACAACCTCTCCTTTTTCCTTGAAAGCGTCAAATTCGCCGCTGTTTACCTGCGGGTCGGCAGGGGATTCTTTCATAAAACCGTCGGTGTTTACCTTGTCTTTGTTGAGTATGTAAAATCTGTTAGCGTGAGTTCTAAAGCCCCTAACTGCGCCCTTTGTATTTTTTTTGACCTCTGTTAAAAGCTCAAACACCTCGCAAAGCGGGATGTGCTGAATAACAATTGACGGAATAAGATGACCGTATTTTTTCTCATAACTGTCACGTGTGTTTTTGTACCATTCAATTTGGTTTTCGTGAACATTGTCGTACCCGATTTCAAGGCTTGAATGGCTGTCGATAAGATAAAGTAAAAATTTGATCTCGTCGCCGTCTTTAATTTCAATTACGTGGTTTGCACAGCCGTCGATACCTTCGACACTTTCACCTATGAAGTAATCGAATTCCTTATAAATTTCAAATTGCTCCTCGTTTGATAAGCCAACCTGCCTGTCATGGTTTCCGAAGCAGATTGTAAACGGAATTTTTCTTTCTCTGCACGGTTTTGTGAGTGCATCAAGCGAATTTTTTACTGCCGCACGGTTTCCTTTGAATGTTGTTTTTCCCCAGATTTGGTCACCTGAATATACAACTAAATCCGGTTCTTCCCTGTCAAGAGAAGCATTGATAAGGTCAAGTGTGTCAGGGCTTATTTTTTTGCCCTCTTGCGTGTCGGCAATTTGTAATATTTTAAAAGTTTCATTCTTGAAGCTTAGCATTTCATCACCTCTGAAATGTTATTTTAACATATTATGCACTTGTCTTGCAATAATTAAAATGCTGTTTTGATTGCTTTGTTTATTTTTTATCAAATTTTATTGTTTGATATTGCCAAAAATTTATAAATGTGTTATAATTTGTTATACAAACTATATTGTAGGATTGCTATACCTATTTTTTGGAAATAGAGTCTTTTACAAATTTAAGGAGGAATTATTTTGAAAGAACCAAAAGCTATGGCATATGTAAATATGTATGGCGTTCTTGCTTGCCTTGAAAATCTTTGTGAAATAGATGACGAGGCAAAGGCAGTGGTAGGCTCGCTTAAAAAGCCCGTTTCACTTTGCTTTGAAGTTGCAAACGGTCCGTGCTGTACTTTCCATTTTTCTAAAGACGGCTGCACAATCAGCGAGGGAAGCTATGGCTGCACATGCAAGATGAATTTTGCAAGCCCTGAAAAGTTTAATGCGCTTATTGATAATAATAAGCCGGGTATGCCAACCAAGAATGTGGCGCAAGTGCTTTCTTTTTTGCTCGGCCCGTTTACTAAGCTTACAAACAGGCTTACAGAACTTCTTATGCCGAGTGAGGAAAATTTGAAAAACAGAGCGTTTTTTGAAGAGTCAACTGTTTTGACTTTCTACACTATTGCGGGTGCGCTCTCTGCTCTTGCAAACCACGACAGTGTTGCTAAGCATTCTGCTTTTTATACTGTTGACGGTGATATTCAAATGGGTATTACAGACGTATGCTATGCGACTCTTCGTGTTCGCAACCATACTTTTGAAACTATTAAGGAAAAACCGGACACTCCGAGAGCCATTATGGAATTTAAAACTATCGATCTTGCCAATGCTTTATTTAACGGCACCGCTTCAACTATGGCTGAGCTTTGTGCAGGCAATATCTATATGAGCGGTATGATTAATATGATCGATAATGTAAACCGTATTCTTGACAGAGTCGGTATGTATTTGGGTTAAGGAGGATTAGTAATGAGTAAATTTCCTGAATATAAGCACGAAAAATCACAGGAATGGTTCAACAGGGCATTAGATGCTATTCCGTCCGGTGTGTACGGTCACCTCGGTCCGTCAGAAGGTCTTTTTCTTCCTATAACCAAATGGCCGTTGATGTCCGACCACGCTAAGGGTACATATTTTTGGGATGTTGACGGAAATAAATATCTTGACTTTATGTGTGCTTACGGTCCTAATGTTTTGGGCTATTGCGACGATGATGTTGATAAAGCAGCTATGGAACAGCTTAAAAGGGGTAACTGCACTACTTCTCCGTCATATAAAATGGTAGAGTGTGCCGAGCTTCTTAAAGATACTGTTGCTACGGCTGATTGGGCTTTCTTTATGAAAAACGGCTCGGACGCCACCACTTTCAGCGTTATGTGTGCCCGTGCTCATACAGGCAAAAAGAAGATGATGTTCTTCAAGGGATATTATCACGGTGATTTCCAGTGGGCACAAAAGATTGACTATCCGGGTATTCTCCCTGAAGAGGTTGAAAATAATATTGTAGTTCCTTGGTTTGATATGGATGCTATGCAGGAGGCTTATGACGCTTGCGGCGGCGATGTTGCCGGTCTTATTGCTCAGCCTTATGACCACGGTAATTTCTTTGATAATGTTTGTGCAACTAAGGAGCAATGGGCTAAGGTTCGTAAATTCTGCGACGACCACGGTATGGTTCTTATTATTGATGATGTACGTACCGGTTTCCGTCTTGACATTGCCGGCTCAGACCATTATTACGGCTTTAAGGCAGACCTTATCTGTTTTTGTAAGGCACTTGCAAACGGCTATAATATGTCTTGCGTTTGCGGTCAGGAACACATGAAAAACACGGCGTCATCTGTTGTATATACAGGTTCATATTGGATGAGTGCAGAGCCTTTCGCTGCTTGCCTTGCTTGTATTCCTAAGATGAAAAAGCTTGATACGCCTAAAATGTTTAGAGAAATGGGTACTAAGCTTACGGACGGCTTTAAGGCAGCAGGTAAGGAGCACGGTTTCGACCTTGTTGTATCAGGTGAGCCTGCGCTGTTCTATTTGAGAATTGCTAATGATGACAGCCTTATGCTTCATCAGGAATGGATTGCAGAATGTGTATCAAGGGGTCTTTTCCTTGCATCTCACCATAACCACTTTATGAATGCCGCTGTAACTGACGATGACATTAAACTTGCAATTGATATTGCCGAGGATGCATTCTCTGTTGTGGCTGAAAGGCATCCTGAAATTCCAGGTCTAATCAAATAATATCGGCGAATAATATTTAAACGTAATTGGCAAAATTAAAAATATAATAATGGGGGTATTTTTTTATGCCGGCTAACTACAAGCCATTCGATAAAGCAGAGTGGCTACGCCTTGAAAAAAAGGCGGATGAATTAAGACGACTCACAATCCAAACAGCTATTTGGGGCGGTTCGGGTCACCTCGGCGGTGCAATGAGCGCAATGGACGCTATGACTATTTTGTACCACCGTTTCATGAAAATCGACGTTAACAATCCAAACTTGCCTGACAGAGACAGATTTGTTCTCTCAAAGGGTCATGCTGCAGTAGGCTATGCGCCTGTTATCTGCGATTATGGATTTATGCCGATTGATGAACTTAAAATCTTTAACCTTACCGGAGCAAAGATTGGTATGCATCTTGACTGTAATAAAGTCAGAGGCATCGATTGCTCAACAGGTTCGCTCGGCCACGGTCTTTCTCTCGCTGTCGGCTTTGCGCTTGCAGGCAGAGTGAACGGCATTGACTATATGAACTATGTTTTGACAGGCGACGGTGAGCTTAATGAAGGCTCAAATTGGGAGGCTGCAATGAGTGCCGCTCAGTTCAAGCTCTCTAATGTTGTTGTTCTTGCCGATGTTAATAAGTGTATGATTGACGGCAGGGTTGACGACGAGATGAAGGTTGAGCCTGTTGACAAGAAGTTTGAGTCTTTTGGCTTTAATGTAAAACGTGTTGACGGTCATAATTTCAAGGAACTTAACGACGCTATTGAATGGGCTATTGAAAACCATAAAAACGGCGGCGATAAGCCAACCGCTATTGTTATGGATACTTTCAAGGGTGAAGGCGTTGACTTTATGAAAGATAATTACTTATGGCATTACGGCTCGCTTGATGAGGAAAAGACTGCGCAGGCTTATGCAAGTCTTGATAAATATTACAAAGAACGTTGCGACAGAGCAGAGAAGGAGGCGTAAATTATGGGTGGAATGACATATACGATGACTGATACCACAAAGCTTTCAACTGCCGAATGCTACGGTATCGCACTTTGCGAACTTGGCGAAGAGCACAAAGACGTTGTTGCTCTTACTGCCGACCTTGCTAAATCAACTAAAATTGGTATGTTCGGTGAAAAATTCCCTGACAGATTTTTCAATGTAGGTATCGCCGAGCAAAATCTTTTCGGCGTTGCCGCAGGTATGGCTAAAAACGGACTTATTCCGTTTGCTTCTACCTTTGCTATCTTTGCTTCTGCTCGTTCGCTTGACCAGGTTCATACTGATATTTGCTATCAAAATGTTCCGGTAAAGATTATTGCAACCCATGCAGGTACATCATTCGGTCAGGCAGGCTCTACTCACCATTCTCTTATTGATATGGCTTGTATGAGAGTATTGCCGAATATGACAGTTATTTGCCCGTGCGACGGCTCGGAGACATATCATGCAGTTAAGGCAGCTTATGACATTCCTGGTCCGGTTTATATCAGAATTAACCGTGGCTTTGACCAAGTTATTTACAAATCGCCTGCCGATTGTAATTTTGAGTGGGATAAAGCTACCGTTATGAACGAGGGTACGGATATTACCGTTATTGCCTGCGGTTCTTGCGTATTTGAGGCTATGCAGGCTGCACGTATGGCTGAAGCTGATGCAGGTTTGAAGGTACGAGTTATTAATATGCATACTATTAAGCCGATTGATGAAGAGGCTGTTATGTCTGCTATTATGGATACAAGAAGAATTATTACTGTTGAGGACCACGAGGTTATGGGCGGCTTAGGCTCAGCTGTTGCTGAGGTTGTTGCTAAAAGCGGTAAGGCTTGCGCTTTCAAGATGCTCGGCCATCAAAACGCTTTCTCGACTATTGGCTTGCAGGAGGACCTTCTTGCTATTGCTGGTATTGATGCAAACGGTATCAGTGCCGCTATTCAGGAATTGATGCACGCAGATTTTGAAGCAGATGATGCTTGGGACGATGAGTTCTGATTTGTTCCTAATATTATCATCATCAATCGAAAGGAGTGTATCTTATGGCAAGTGACGAAACTCGCTATACTAATAAAATATTTATGGCGGCAGCATTACCGCTTATGAAAACTATTGCGACCGACGTGCCTGAACTTAAAAAGAAATTTGAGGGTGTAAATGCAATCTATCAGGTTTCTGCTAAGGTTAATGCCGAAGATAAGGAAGCAGTCCATTTTATCATTGAAAACGGTGAATGGAGTGTTAAGCTCGGCGAATATCTCGGTCAGGAAAAAATTGATGCCGAACTCGCTTTTTCTTCAATGGAAAAGATGAACGAGTTTATGAAGGGCAAAATGACTTCTCTTCCTAAAATGAAGATTAAGTCGATGGGCAAGTTTTTGAAATTTATGGCTGTTTTGCTGAAAATGTCATCGCTTTTGAGCATTTCAACGCCACCTGAGGATGATGAGGAGCTTTCGCTTCTTCTTTGCAAGCTTTATTTCTATTTGCTTTCCTCAGGCATTTCACAGCTTAATAAAACGGGTCACCCGCAAGTTCACGATTGGGCGCTTAAAAGCCCTGACCGTTGCTATCAATGGGCGGTTGAAGGTCATCCGGAATGTACTGCATATATGCGTGTTAAGGCAGGCAAGTCAAGAGCAGGCAGGGGAGAATACAAACGTGCAAAGCCGTTTTTCTGTATGAAATTCGACTGCGCAACCTCTGCTCTCAAAATATTGCTCGGCACGGGTGATATGTTCCAAATGACTGCTAATAAGCAGCTTATTATGGAGGGTGCTCCCGAATTCGGTGTTCAAATCGGCGATTATATGATGCTCGTCGGCAGTTTGGCTAAATAATATTTTGTTATAATTAAATCTCCTTGCTTCATTTGTGCGGCAGGGAGGTTTATTTTTTTACTTATTTATGTTAAACTTATAATATAAAATTTAAGAGGTGCGCTATGAAATATAATAATCAGATTTTTCTTGATGAGTTTAAAAATAAAATGCTTGAAATAAATCCTCAAAAGGTACTTTTTGTCTGCTCGAATGATTATGACAGATATGGCTACCGTAAAGCCCTTGATGAAATTAATATTAAAAGTGTAAGCTTTACTTCGTTTGAGCCGTGCCCGGAGGTAAGCTCTGTTGAAAATGGAATTGAAGCATATAAAGCAAACGGATGCGATTTTGTTGTTGCAGTAGGCGGCGGAAGTGCAATTGATACTGCTAAGGGAATTAAATTTTATTCAAAACTTGATTTTGATATTTTGGCAGTGCCGACCACGGCGGGAACGGGAGCAGAGGTCACTCGTTTTTCCGTTTTGTATAGAAATAAGGATAAGGAGTCTGTCAGTGATTATTCCATAATCCCGAATTTCCAAATATTTGATTATACCACGCTTAAATCTTTACCTTATGAGCAAAAGGTTGTCACCTCACTTGATGCATTTTGCCACAGCGTCGAGGCTTTTTGGTCGGTTGATGCAACATGCGAAAGCAGAAAATACAGCAAAAAAGCACTTTCCCTTTTTAATGATAATTTTGCAAGGTATATTGAAAATGATGACAGCACATTTGAGCCAATGCTGGAGTGCAGTATGCTTGCAGGAAAGGCAATTAATCTTGCAAGAACCACTGCGCCGCACGCTTTCAGCTATAAGCTTCATAAATTAAAAGGGTTTCACCACGGCAGAGCAGTAGCAGTCAGTCTTGCGTATATTTGGAAATTTATGGAAGAAAGCAACAAACTTAACGAATTAATGAAAGAAACAAGAGAAATCACAGGTTTTGACGCTGACGGCTTTATTAATTTTCTTTCAAAATTGGGACTTTTCGATGATTTAACTATGACTAAAGCACAGTTCGACGAAACAATCCACGGCGTTAATATCCAAAGGCTTCAAAATTTTCCGCTGAAATTAACAGAAGAAGATATCAAAAATATCTATTGTTCATTTATTGATGTGAAATAAAAATCAGAATCAAATATATTTGTTTTGTATAAATTAAATAATAATAATGAGCATATACGTCTAATATTCTCTCTATTGCACTTTGAAAAAAACGCTTTTGTGTGGTAAAATATGTAGTAGAATATATTGTATTTGAAATTATGGAGGAAATATAATGCTTTATTCTGAAATGACAAAGGAACAGCTCCTTGATGAAAAAAAGGCGCTTGATGAAAGATACAACGCTTTTAAGGCTAAGAATCTCAAACTTGATATGAGCCGTGGTAAGCCGTGCAAAGAACAGCTTGACCTTTCTATGGGTATGCTTGATTGCAAGGATTATGTTGTTGACGGTGTTGATTACAGAAACTATGGCATTCTTGACGGTATTCCAAGCTGTAAAGCTCTTTTTGCAGAGTTAATGGGCGTTGACGCAAAGAATGTTGTTATAGGCCCTTCGGCAAGCCTTAATCTTATGTTTGATTATATTGCTCAGTGCTATGTTAAGGGTGCAGGTTCAACTCCATGGTCAAAGCTTGACGAGGTTAAGTTTTTATGTCCTGTTCCGGGATATGACAGGCATTTCACAATTTGCGAGCATTTCGGAATCAAAATGATTAATGTTCCTATGCTTGAAAACGGCCCTGATATGGATGTTATTGAGGAACTTATTGAGGATGAAAGCGTTAAGGGTATGTTTTGCGTGCCTAAGTATTCAAACCCTCAGGGTATTACTTACAGCGATGAGGTTGTTGAGCGTATCGCAGCATTAAATCCTGCCGCTGAGGATTTTAGAATTATTTGGGATAATGCTTATTGCGTTCACGAGCTTACCGATAACGGCGATAAACTTTTAAATATTTTTGATGTTCTTCCTAAATATAATAACGAGGATATGGTTATTGAAGTTTGCTCAACTTCTAAAATCACATTCCCAGGTGCAGGTGTTTCTGCTATTATTGCAAGCGACAACAATATTGCCGCAATTAAGAAAAGACTTAATGTTGAAACAATCAGCTATGATAAAATGAACCAACAGCGCCACGTTGCTTTCTTTAAGAATGCAGACGGTATTCTTGCTCATATGAAAAAGCACGCTGCAATTCTTAAGCCGAAGTTTGATATGGTATTGAATCATCTTGAAAATGAACTCGGCGGCAAGGGTATTGCTTCTTGGTTTAATCCAAAGGGCGGCTACTTCATCAGCCTTGATGTTATGCCGGGATGCGCTAAAAGAGTAGGCGAACTTTGCAAGCAGGCAGGTGTCACGCTTACAAGCGTAGGTGCAACATATCCGTACGGTTTCGACCCGAGTGACAGTAATATTCGTATTGCACCGTCGTTTCCTCCTATCGATGAATTAGATATGGCGGCAGAGCTTCTTTGCATTTGTACTCAAATTGCTTGCATTGAAAAGCTTGTAGGTTAATGATATGAAATTTGGTGCGTCAACAGCGTGCTTTTATCCGCTTGAAACGGAAAAGGCACTTAAAAAGGTATGCGAGCTTGGGTATAAATATGCCGAGGTGTTTATGAACGCACCCTCAGAGCTTGAAGAGCCTTTTTTAAAACAACTTAACACCATTGCTAAAGACGGAGGAACAGATATTGTGTCTGTTCATCCGTTTTCAAGCTTTATGGAGAGTTCTTGCATTTTTACCGATTATCAAAGACGGTTTGATGACTTTATTTCTATTTATGATAAAACGTGTCATGCTGCCGCAGTTTTAGGCGCTGAATATGTTGTTATTCACGGTGCGGTTGCACACCCTAAAATTCCTATTCCGGATGAAAGATATTTTGACAGGTTTAACAAGCTTATCGAAATCGGAAAGCGTGAGGGTGTAACCGTCTGCCAAGAAAATGTAAACAGATTTAAAAGTGAGAGCATTGATTTTTGCAAGAAAATGAGGGCTGCTCTCGGCGATGACTTCCATATGGTTTTTGATATTAAACAGACTGTAAGAGCAGGGCAAAACACGTTTGAATTTTTAGAGGAGTTTAAAAATCAAATTGTTCATATGCATATAAGTGATAATAATGCACAGCGTGATTGCTTGCCTCCGGGGAAGGGCACGTTTGATTATAATAAAATGAAAAATATCCTTGAAAGCGCAAATTATCAGGGTGTTTATATGACGGAAATATATTCTCTCGGCTTTGACGTTGAAAAGGAATTAAGAGAAAGTAAGGCTTATTTGGAAACGATATGAAAAAAACTAATAATACTGCCAAGGGTATAATGTGTATACTTTTTTCCGCATTGAGCTTCAGCGGAATGAGTATTTTTATCAATATGTCAGGTGATGCTCCTGTTATGCAAAAGGTCTTTTTCAGAAACCTTGTTGCACTTGCTATTGCCACTGTTACTCTTGCAAAAAGTAAGCAACCATTTAAGCCGCATAAGGGCTGTATTAAATATCACATTTTACGCTCCTCGCTCGGTCTTTCCGGTATGATAGGCAATTTCTATGCAACAACTAAGATGTCATCAACCTCCGATGCGGCTATGCTTAATAAAATGAGCCCTTTTTTCACGCTCATTTTTTTCATATATATTTCTTAAAGAAAAATTCAAGCCTAAGCAGGCGCTTGCTATTGCGATTGCATTTGCAGGATCGCTTTTTGTAATTAAACCTACTCTTTCAAATGTCGAGCTTTTACCGAGTGTCGCAGGATTTTTGGGCGGAGTCGGTGCAGGTGCGGCTTATACTTGTGTAAGGCACATGGCAAATAAGGGCGAGAACGGAACGTTTACTGTGTTTTTCTTTTCGCTTTTCTCCGTGATTTGCACGGCGCCGTTTTTGATTTTCGGCTTTACTCCAATGACGGCAAAGCAGTGGATATGCTTAATTCTTGTGGGTGTGTGCGCAGCAGGAGGACAGTTTGGCATCACCTCTGCTTATACTTTTGCTCCAAGCAGTAAAATCAGCGTTTATGATTATTCAAATGTTATCTTTACGGCAATAGGCGGCTATTTTTTGCTCGACCATCAGCTTCCTGACTTGTGGTCGATTTTGGGCTATATAATTATTTGCTCAATGGCGATTTGGATGTTCTTATACAATAAAAGGAAGATGAGTTAAAAAACGCTAACCATTAACTATATATTGGTGTAAAGTTAAAATACTTGCAATTATCTATATATTGTGTTATAATTAATTATCATCAAATATGGAGGGTGATTAATTATGAGATGTCCGTTTTGTGGCTATGAGGAAAGCAAGGTTATTGATTCCCGCCCGACTGATGAAAACGAGCGAATCAGAAGAAGAAGAGAATGTCTCAGATGCTCTAAGCGTTTTACAACTTATGAAGTTATTGAGGATGTTCCTATTATCGTAATTAAAAAGGATAAAAGCCGTGAGGTATTTGACAGAAACAAGATTTTAAAGGGTATGCTTCGTGCGTGCGAAAAAAGGTCTGTCACTATCAACGAGCTTGAAACCGCTATATCTGAGATTGAGGCTACGCTTCAGTCTGCTATCGACCGTGAGGTTACTTCGGCAAGAATAGGCGAGCTTATTATGGAAAAGCTTAAAAATATTGACGAGGTTGCCTATGTTCGTTTTGCGTCCGTTTATAAGGCTTTCGACAGCGTTGAGGCTTTTAGGGACGAAATTTCAAAGATGTAATATAATGAGTTGGGGCGATTATCTGTTTTGGCAGTAGTCGCCTAATATTATATAAAGGAGAATGAAATGAAAAAGCTGATTAGTATATTTTTATCGCTTGTTATGGCGTTGAGTGTTTTTTCTTGCATGGGTATGAATGCTTATGCTGCAACAAGTACCACCGTTAAGTTTGAACAGAGCAATGCAAGAACTGTTTTAAATATGATTAATTCTTTCAGGTCAAGCAGTGATGCATGGTATTGGAACAGCGACAATACCACCAAAACCTATGTGACTGCTTCTCCTCTTCAGTATGACTATACTCTTGAAAAAATTGCCATGCAAAGAGCCTGTGAACTTATTTATCTTTATGAGCACAAAAGGCCTAACGGCTCAAGCGTATTTACCACTTACAGCGATTACGGCTATACTTCAAACGGCGAGGGCGAAAATATTGCTCAAATTTCTTACAAAGGTCAAAATACAGTTGATAACGCCGCAGCTGTTCACGACGCTTGGCGTGAAGACAAAGAATATTATGCCGGTCAGGGTCACAGACGTGCAATGCTTGACCCTCGCTATACCGCAGTTGGTATTGCTCATATTTATTATTTTGACGGAGCAAAGTATATCCATTTTTGGGCAGAGGAATTTGGCACAACCGTAAGCAATACAAATGCGACGGCGGCTAATGATTCACAAGCAACCGTAACACTCAATGATAATAAGAGCGTTACAATTTCAAATTTAACACCTGCCCCTGTCAAAGAGCCTACAAAGACGGTAGTTAATTCAGTTACTCCCAATGGTAATTCCTCATCCTCAACTTCCACTCTTAAAAGCGCTTCCAAGCCTAAGAAGCCGACAATTAAGTCGCTTAAAAAAGGCAAAAAGTCTTTTATACTTAAATGGAAGAAGATAAAAGATGTAAAAGGATATCAGGTTCAGTATTCAACAAGCAAGAAGTTTAAAAAAGCAAAGAAAATTAATATAAAAAAATCAAGCACAACGAAACTTACGGTTAAAAAGCTTAAGAAAAAGAAAAAATATTACGTTCGTATGCGTTCTTATAAGATGGTAAACGGTAAAAAAGTTTATTCCTCTTGGTCAAAAACCAAAACAGTTAAAACAAAATAGTTATAATTTAAGCGCCTTGTGGTATAGCATTCAGCTTTTACCATAGGGCGCTTTTGATATTGTATCGGGCGATTGATAATCGCCCCTACGTCGAAAGAAATTTATTCAAACACGGAGTGAAAATCAATCGGGGTCCCCGGAAAGCGTAAGCTTTTTGGGGAAGAGGAGAATGGAACGGAGTACTTATTATGAATTTCGCAGAAATTCATTCAAGTACGTAGTTTCATTCGACGATGTCCCACGGCCACGGGTCCTTAAGCCATTCGTCGCTGTTAAAGCCGTTTAAAGTCAGCGGACCGTACTGCTTTTCAAATTCTGCCTTAACTGCCTCGTACTTGCTCTTGTAATCATTGAGCATTTGGAGTGCTTCGGTATCGTTTGGGTGGGTGTCACAGTAAAGTCGGCATTCATACATTGCAAAGCCAAGGGCTGAAAGTCTTTTTAAAAGCTTTTTCTTTTCCATTATTTTGCCCTCCTGCCTAAAAACGGTTTATCAAGAGTTGGAAAGAGCGTGCCTGTGTTGAGTGCTTTGTCTGTTTCATAACTCATTAAATCAAGCTGGAGCGGTATATATGCCATTGTCGGAGTTGCGTCAACAGGAATAGCCGGACGCATTTCGTTTTTTAAAAAAGAGGGCTTGAAAAGCTCTGTATATTTTTCCATAAAATTCACCTTTCTGTATAGATTTACTCTTTATTCTATGTTTAATATTCTTTTTTGCCATAATATTTTTATTTACATATAATGGAATGTGATGTTTAAAAATGATTAAATCAGGTAATCATAATAACGTAAGGTAAAGCCTTAAAGATATTTAACAGTACAAAGGTGTGATTATTTTGCTTATTAAACGAGGCGAAATTTACTATGCAGACCTTAGTCCCGTTGTAGGCAGTGAACAGGGCGGAGTAAGACCTGTTTTGATAGTTCAAAATGACGTGGGAAATAAGTTTTCACCGACCGTTATTGCCGCTGCTATTACATCGCAAAAGGATAAAAATGCACTTCCAACGCATATTGAGGTTGATGCAGGCAATTGCGGACTTGCAAAGGACAGCGTTGTGCTTTTGGAACAAGTGAGAACAATAGACAAAAGGCGACTTAAGGAAAAAATGGGAAGCCTTGATAATACGGATATGGGCAAGGTTGACCACGCATTAACAGTAAGCTTCGGATTATAAACAGTATTATTGAATATAACAATAAAAATACTTTATTTTTCAAACAATCTTATTAATTTCTTATTTTTTTAAAAAGAGAATGAAAATAAGATTGTTTTATTTTTTTATATGTGTTAAGATAATTAAAAAGCATATAAAGGATTGATAATAAATGATGAAGATAGCTAAATTTGAAAAGGTTTCCTTTGAGCAGTTTGAAAAAGATTGGCTTAAAAATTTCCCTGATACAAATGACGTAAAGGCTGTATATGACAGCATTAAGCTTCCTAAAAGAGCAACAACAGGCTCGGCAGGATACGACTTTTATGCTCCGGCAAACATTTGCTTTGAAAAAGGAAAATCGACTCTTGTTCCGACAGGTATTCGCTCAAAAATTGACGAGGGCTGGGTTCTTTCAATTTATCCACGCTCAGGTCTCGGTTTTAAGCATCGCTGTCAGCTTGACAATACAGTCGGAATTATTGATTCTGATTATTATAATTCCTCAAACGAGGGCCATATTATGATTAAAATAAGCTGTGACGCCCACGATGACGGTCATAAGGCTGAGGTTGCGGCAGGCGATGGATTTGCTCAGGGTATTTTTACTCAGTTCGGTATTACCGTTGATGATGAGGCCGACGGTGTTCGTGACGGCGGCTTCGGAAGCACAACAAAATAAATTTTAACGAAAAGGCGGACGTTTGTCGTCGATAAATAAATTTGAAATTTTAAAGGCATAATAAAATGAAAAAAATATTTACTAAAAAAATAAATGTTGCACTTGCCGCAATGCTCTGCTGTGCATTGTGGGGAAGTGCGTTTCCTGTTATTAAAATAGGATACAATTTTCTGAATATAGCCGGCAGCGATACATCATCGCAAATTCTTTTTGCCGGCATAAGATTTTTCCTGGCAGGCTTTTTCACAATTCTTTTGGGCAGCATTTTTGCCGATAAATTTATTGTGATTAAGAAAAAAGGAAACAATGAGGAGGACTTGTATCTGCGCACTTTGGAACTGGCACAGGTGCAGGAAGATGAGTATTTCGGTCATGTAGTTTCCAAAGATTTGACAAGCATCCTCCATGATATTCGAGATACGCACCGTAAGGACGCAACCACTGCGGACGAGAATTGCGTTGCTCTGGAAGTGCAGAAACAATTACAGGATGCTATGGACTACAAAGGCAGCACCGAAGAAAAGAAAGCCCGTCTGTTCCTCGCCAACCTTGGCATTGACTACGATGCACTTACTATGGAGCAGTTTGCAAATCTGATTGAAGTGTTGAAACTGTCCAAGCACATGAACAGCCCGATCAGCCAGCGTGGTAAAGGCAGTATGACCCATGGTAAGGGGAAAAAGAAAAAAGGAAAAGACAGACACAGCATGGATGATCTGGCGGGGAAAGGCAAAACTGCTATTCTCCGCCTTTTCTATAAGAAAAGGAGAAAAAAATATTATGAAGCTTTATATTAACGAAAAAAATAGAAAAGGTCATATTGAGCCGGAGATTTACGGGCATTTCAGTGAGCATTTAGGCCGCTGTATTTATGAGGGAATTTATGTGGGAGAGGATTCGCCAATCCCAAATAAAAATGGTATGAGAACAGATGTGGTTGAGGCTTTAAAGGAAATTAAGGTTCCTGTACTTCGCTGGCCGGGCGGCTGTTTTGCTGATGAGTATCACTGGATGGATGGTGTTGGTCCTAAGGAAAGCAGAAAGAAAATGATCAATACCCACTGGGGCGGTGTGACTGAGGATAATAGCTTTGGAACACATGAATATTTTGAACTGTGCGATCAGCTTGGCTGCAAAACATATGTCAACGGAAATGTTGGAAGCGGCAGTGTGCGTGAGATGAGCGAGTGGGTTGAATATATGACATTAGATGGTGTGTCACCGATGGCAGATCTCAGAAAGAAAAATGGCAGAGAAAAGCCGTGGAGAGTGGACTATTTTGGTGTTGGAAATGAAAACTGGGGATGCGGCGGAAATATGACACCTGCTTACTATGCTGATCTTTATCGCCGTTATCAGACATATGTGAGAACATATGACAGCAATGCACCGATCTTTCGTATCTGCGGCGGTGCGAATGCTGATGATTATAAGTGGACAGAGGTGGTGCTTCGCGAATGTTTTGCAGAGCCGGCACCAAAAGAAGTACATGGCATGATGGATGGTCTGTCTGTTCATTATTACTGCGGCGCAGAAAAGGGACCACATAAGGGAAGTGCAACAGACTTTTCAGAAGATGAGTACTGGTACACAATGAATCGTGCGCTCGGCATGGATGAGTTGATTTACAGACATGGTGCAATTATGGATCAGTATGACCCAGATAAAAAATCGGTATGATGGTGGATGAATGGGGCTGCTGGCATGATGTAGAGCCGGGAACAAATCCGGGATTTTTGTTCCAACAAAGCACAATGAGAGATGCACTTGTAGCAGGAGCTACATTTAATATTTTCAATCGCCATTGTGATCGTGTGAAGATGGGATGTATCGCACAGATTGTAAACGTGCTTCAGTCAGTTATTTTAACAGATGGACCAGAAATGATTCTTACACCGACCTACCATGTGTTCCATATGTATCGTTTCCATCAGGGAGCCGAGCTTCTTGAGAGTTGCCTGTCTGAGACAAAGAAGGTAGGAAATGATAAGTATCAGATGGATAACATTCAGCAGTCAGTATCACAGGATAAAGATGGCGTAATTACTATAACACTTGTCAATACATCACTTGATGGTGAGGAGACTATCGAAGCTGTTTTGATGGAGGAGACACCTAAAAAGGCAGAGGGCTTTATTCTTCACGGCGGATTAAATGATTACAACGAGTTTGGAAAAGAACCGGTTTTATATGAGAAGCCGCTTGATGTGCAGCTGACACAGCGCGGTGTGAAGTTTGTGGTACCGGCATGCTCAGTAGTGACGGTGCGTGTATATTAAGATAACGCCAATTTGCAAGAAATAAAATTAAGAAAGGTTGGTATTACAGTATGGAAAAAACAGGCATTTAATCCGTATCTTCCGTCATGGGAATATATTCCAGATGGAGAACCTTATGTATTTAATGGACGTGTGTATGTTTACGGATCGCACGATTTTTACAATGGATATGTATTTTGTATGGGTGATTATGTATGCTGGTCTGCTCCAGTAGATGATTTTGGGAAAATTGGCGATATGAGGGCGTGATTTATTAAAAAGACACAGGATCCGGAAAATCCAGATGGAACGATGTGTCTGTACGCACCTGATGTCACAGTTGGACCAGATGGAAGATATTATTTATTCTACGTGCTTGATAAGCTTCCGGTTGTATCAGTTGCAGTTTGTGATACACCAGCAGGAAAATATGAATTTTTAGGATATGTTCATTATCCAGATGGCACGCGTCTTGGTGAAAAAGAAACGGATGAGCCACAGTTTGATCCAGGTGTAATCACAGAGAAAGATCAGACTTATCTGTACACAGGTTTTTGCGGAATTGGGGATAAGTCGAGAAGCGGCGCGATGGTGACAATCCTTGATAAAGATATGCTGACTGTGAAGACAGCACCGAAAATTATTGTGCCGGGAAGTGAGTACAGCAAGGATACGCCATATGAGGGTCACGCATTTTTTGAGGCTCCGTCTATTAGAAAGAGAGGCGACACATATTACTTTATTTATTCGTCTGAGGTTATGCATGAGCTTTGCTATGCGACGAGCAAGGAGCCTACGGGCGGCTTTAAGTATGGCGGCGTGATTGTAAGTAACTGTGACCTTCATATTGATACATATAAGCCGGCAGATATGCCAACTGCATATGGTGCAAACAATCATGGAAGTATGGTCCAGATTGGAGACGACTGGTATATTTTCTATCACAGACATACAAACGGTACGTGGTACAGCAGACAGGGATGCGCAGAGCGCCTGACATTTGGTGAAGATGGCAGTATTTTCCAGGCAGTAGATACTTCATGTGGATTAAATGGCGGACCACTAGTTGGAGAGGGTTATTATCCAGCGTATTTGGCATGCAATTTATTTACAAATGAGCCTTCTATTTATGTAGATGAACGTTTTCCTAAGATCATGCAGGATGGAAGAGATGGTGATGAGGATCCGGCATATCTTGGTGCAATTGTGGATGGTACAACAGTTGGCTTCAAATATTTTGATATGAAGAACATTCATCAAATTTCGATTGATGTTCGTGGTTATATAAAGGGAAGCTTTGAAGTAAAACTGCATGGGATGGCAAAGTGCTAGCACAGATTCCAGTAGAGTACACGAATGTATGGAAACATTATAGTACACCAGTTGAAATGCCAGATGGTGTGCAGGCACTTTATTTACATTTAAGGGAGAAGGAAAGGGTTCACTGAAGGGCTTTTATCTGGAGCACTAGTACTTTCTGTGAAAGAGCGTTATAATCATCATAGCGTTTTAGAGAGGAGAAGATCAATGATTCGACAAACAAAAACAGAAAATGGTCTGGTGCGCGGTATTGAGGCAGCCGATCCGCGTATCACAGCTTTTCGCGGTGTTCCGTTTGCTGCACCGCCTACAGGGAAGAATCGCTGGCGCGCACCTCAGCCGTGTGAGAATTGGGAAGGAATAAAGGATTGTGCACGCTTTGCACCGATTTCTGTGCAGGATACGCCAGGCATAGGTGATTCTTTATACAATAGAGAGTGGCATGTTGACCAGGATGTGCCTATGGATGAGGATTGTCTGTATCTAAATATCTGGACAGGAGCAAAAAGCGTGGATGATAGACGTCCAGTTCTTGTTTGGTATTTTGGAGGCGGCTATCAATGGGGCTATACAAGGGAGATGGAGTTTGACGGAGAGCGCCTTGCAAGACAGGGAGTTGTTGTTGTCACCGTCAATTATCGTGTGAATGTATTTGGCTTTTTGTCACATCCTCAGTTGACAAAAGAGCAGCCAGAAGCACCGTCCAATTTCGGAAGCCTTGATCAGAAGGCAGGTCTTGAGTGGGTTGTCAGAAATATTGCTAATTTCGGAGGTGATCCAAATAAGATTACAATTGCCGGACAGTCGGCAGGCGGTGCAAGTGTAATGTCGCAGCTTGCATGTGAAGAAAATGAAGGAAAAATTTCTGGTGCGCTTGTGATGAGCGGTATGATTGGAAGTCCTTATGAAAAGACACGTTTTGGCACACCGACACCTTTAGCTACGGCAGAGCAGATCGGAAAAGACTTTTTTTGAATTTCTTGGCGTAAAAACCTTAGAGGAAGCAAGAGCACTTGATGCATTTGAGATTCGTGATAAGTATTCTGATTTTGCTAAGGATCATCCGCGTATGTATACTGTGATTGACGGTGTATTCTGCAAGGAAGACCCATACAAAAAGATGCTTGAAGGAAGAAGCCTTTAGTGCCTCTTATGGCAGGAAACACATCAGATGAGTTCTTAAATCATATTGAAGCTAAGGACGGCGAACAGCTTTTGAAAAAGGCAGAAGAACTTTTTAAAGATAAGGCAGATCAGTTTTTGTCATTTGAAGAAAATAAAAAGCAGACACCAGAGGGATTTTCGCCTGTCAGTGGAATTGAAGTACATGCGTAAAAGCAGGCATTTTTATCAAGAAAAAGCTACAGGCTGTAATCAAAACAGCTATTATTATCGTTTTGATGCTGATATTCCAGGATGGGACAATGCAGGCACATTCCACTCGTGTGATTTATGGTTCTTCTTTGAGACACTTGCCAAATGTTGGCGACCATTTGACGGTCATCACTATGATCTGGCGCGTCAGATCAGCAGCTATTTTGTCAACTTTATAAAAATCTGGCAATCCAAATGGAAATGATTATAATGAAAATAAGCTTCCAGAGTGGAAGCCATACTGTGATTCAGATCGCTATGAAATGAATTTTACAAAAGATGGCGCAGCAGGTGGAAGTACAGAGACTGAAAGAATGCGCTTTTTGCTAGAGAGATAAGCCAAATTTTAAGTCGCATAGGTTCCATTTTGGGTGCGAACATGGATCGTATTTTTCTCAATTGGGGAGCGGCTGTTGATTTCAATTATAACAGAAGTTTGCTCTCCAAATCCATATCCATATACTCGATAGTAACTTTTTTCGCTACAAATAAAATTAAAAGTATTCCATAGAACAATTAAAATAGGACATTGTAAAAGATTCAGTTTATGTAAAATGGAAACAGCAGTGACAAAGTTTTAATACGGGAAAATTTAAAAAAGTTCTCTGCAAAAAGCAAAAATGAGGTGACAATATGCTAGTAGCAAAATCATAGGGCGAGTACACAAATTACGGATGTTAAGAGAACTGACAAATCGGTTGTTCTAAGATCTAAAGCCGAGCAGATTCAGTTTATTCCCATATCTGAGAGTGCAGTGAGAGTGATTTGCACAAAGGCAGATACACAGAAAAAGGAACAAGAATTGACACAAGGAGATTCCATTAAGAGGAGCAATCAGATGAATTCTGTCCAGTGGGAGTTGAAGGAGGATAGTGAAAGCATAAGCGTAATCCTTTCAAATCTTACAATCAGAATCGATCGTCAGGCGGCTTCCATTTCGTATTACAAACCCAATGGGGAACTCCTTTTAAAGGAACGAGATAAGAACAGTAGAACGATGGAGGCTTTTCAGTCTTACCGTGTTGTGCGGGCTGGAAAAATTGAGCAAGTTCAGACAGCAGATGGCTTGAAACGTTTTGTGAAAGATGCTGTGCGTGAGCCAGATCAGACATTGTATCACACAAGAATGCATTTTGACTGGCAGCAAGATGAGGCACTATATGGTCTTGGTCAACATGAGGAGGGAATTCTTAATCTTCGTGGTCATATGGTATATCTCCATCAGGCAAATCGAAAGATTGCGATTCCGCTTTTGATGTCAAGTTTTGGCTATGGCATTTTGATGAACACATCTGGAAACATGGTTTTTAGTGATACAGAGAACGGTTCCTATATGTATACTGAGTCAGATCCGCAGTTGGATTTCTATTTTATCAACGGAGATGGGATGGATGGCGTTGTGGGAGGATATCGCAAGTTGACAGGAAAGGCTTCTATGCTTCCAAGGTGGGCATTTGGCTATCTTCAGTCACAAGAGCGTTATGAGACACAGGAGGAAATCTGTCAGGTCGCTGCAGAATACCGCAGACGTGGAATTGGATTAGATGGCATTGTGCTTGATTGGTGTTCCTGGGAGGACGACATGTGGGGACAAAAAAGCTTTGATGCGAGTCGTTTCCCTGATCCAGCAGGCATGATTCAGACGCTTCATGATGAGGATGTTCACTTTATGATTTCAATCTGGCCAAATATGGATGAAAAGTGCGAAAATTATAAAGAAATGAAAGAGAAGGGCTTTCTTCTTCCGTTTTCCAATATCTATGATGCAAGAAATGAACAGGCTCGCAAATGCTATTGGGAGCAGGTGAAAAGAGGCTTGTATCGGTATGGAGTGGATGCTTGGTGGTGTGATTCAAGCGAACCGTTTACACCAGAGTGGAGTCATGTGGAGCGTCAGGAGCCTGCAAGTCAGTATGAGGAATACAAAAAGACAGCAGGTGAGTTTCTAGGAGAAGCGCATACAAACGACTATGCTTTGTACCATGCAAGGGCAATTTATGAAGGGCAGAGAGCAGAGCAGAAAAAGGATGGATCCAATAAGCGAGTCTTTAATCTAACGAGAAGTGCATGGACGGGGCAGCAGCAGTATGGCACGGTTATGTGGTCTGGAGACACCTCTGCGAGTTGGAAGACATTTCGCAATCAGATCTCAGCAGGGCTTAATTTCTGTGCAAGTGGACTTCCGTACTGGACGGCAGACATTGGTGCTTTCTTTGTGAAGGATGGCGATTCTTGGTATTGGGACGGGAAGTACGACGATACAACGAATGATCCGGCTTATCTGGAATTGTATACACGCTGGTACCAGTGGTGTTGTTTTCTTCCAATATTTAGAGGACATGGAACGGATTGCAGAAGAGAGCTTTGGAAATTTGATGGAGAGGGAGGTATGTTTTATCAGGCATTACTTCGGATGAATGCGCTTCGCTATAAACTTCTTCCTTATATATATTCAACTGCTGGAAAAGTATGGCTGTATGATTCATCAATGATTCGCATGCTTGCATTTGACTTTCCAAAGGATCAGCAAGCACTTCATATTTCGAATCAATATTTGTTTGGAGAGAGTCTGATGGTGTGTCCAGTGACAAGGCCAATGTATTACCAAAAGAACGAAAATGGTACTAAAAAGATACTAAATCCGTATTGCTATCGTGCTGTTTATCTTCCAGAGGGATGTGGTTGGTATAATTTCTGGACGAACAAGTATTATGAGGGCGGTCAGTGGATTGAGGAAGAGGCACCGATCGAGAAAATTCCTCTTTTTGTAAAGGAAGGAAGTATTCTTCCAATTGCAAAGCCAGCGCAGAGTGTAGAAGAGGTTGTGGCATCGAATGAGCTTACTTTTTTTGTATATAATGGAAAGGATTGCTCATATGAATTCTATAGTGATGATGGTGATGGCTATGAATATGAAAATGGATCCTATAAGCTGGAAACATACAAATGGAATCAGAGGGAACAGAAATTGATTGGTCCAGAAGGAACTTTCTTAAAAAAAGAGAACCTTCGAATAATTGGATGAGAATAATTAAATGCAAACAAGGACTTGTAAGTAATGTTAGATAAATGAACACCTTGATGGTTGCGATGAATAAAGCAATCGTCGAGGTGTTCTACTTTTCAATTTTATTTTTCGGACATTGTTTGTTGCCATTGCCGTGGACTAACGCCAAATTTTGAACGAAAAATCTTATGAAAATAGGTTGTAGAGTTATAGCCAGTTTGAAGTGCAATTTCTTCCATAGTAAGATCAGGACGATGGCATAGAAGCTCGCACGCTTGTTCCATTCTAACATTTGTAAGATACTGAACAATGGTGGATCCAGTTTCTTTTTTGAAAATATAGCTAAGATAGCTGGCATTGATCGTTAAGATTTCGGCAAGCTTATCAAGGGAAATATCTTGCTGATAGTGGAGTTTAATATATCTGCAAGCAGCGGCTACCTTGGAAGAACAGCTTTCTTGTTCCGTTTGAGAGAATGAATTGTGCCAGAAATCTAACAGCTTTTTTACAAATTGAATTAGTGATTTTTGCGTAATTGTGTTATCTGATGGCGTCGGATACTGCCTATGGATTCGATCAATAGGAAGATTGATATCGGATACAAAGGTGTATGCAGAAAAAATTTCTGTAAAAATAAGAGGATAATACAAATTAGCTGGAAGCGCATTGTAAAGTTCTTGAATGTAATCTTCAATATTTTCCTCAAAGGTGATAACACGAATTGCAGGAAGTAGTGTGCGCTTGGCAATGATTTGTAAGAGGGGTGAGTAGTCTTCTGTTTTGCTGGCAGGAGATTGAGATAGTATCATTTCACATAGAGCTTCCTGATAGTGAATCCGCGATCGAGTTGATTGCATTTGCTTTTCCAGCGGTGGAAAGAAAATAAGAGTGTCCCCACGGGATGGTCTTAAAAAATAGTTTCTAAAAATAGTATATACTTCTTCCGAGTGAATTTTTTTTGAGTAATTCAGCAGAAAAAGAGTTCGTGAATTAAGAGAAAATGTGTAAATTGTATCAAAGTATCGTGTTAGTTGTTGCTTTAGTTGAAGTGGGTCTGTATGGGTATTGTTGAATCGCACGAATAAGCAAAACGCAGAATTTGGGGAAAAATGATAATTCTAAATC
>ENA-OQHF01000301-OQHF01000301.1-human-gut-metagenome-genome-assembly--contig:-NODE-301-length-31671-cov-11.400678_pt1 | contig 31671 bp, 34 predicted proteins | sample MGYA00242559_ERZ504709 | MGnify/ENA primary metagenome ERZ504709 (study PRJEB26092, sample SAMD00036203) | human gut metagenome | host: Homo sapiens | study: EMG produced TPA metagenomics assembly of... | reverse complement strand
GGATATTGAATGGGGAGGAATCGTAGAAACCGTGCCGGAGAAAATGGAGAATCCGCAACCGTTTCTGAACCGTGCCGCACGTTTCCGCACCTCACTGGCCCATGACGGAGGTGCGAAGCATCCTGAAGCAAATTGAGCAGACAAACGGACGGACTCCGGACAGCAAGAAGGAAGGACGCATCCCGCTTGACATTGACTTGCTTTCCTACGACCAGCAGGTACTCAAACCGGAGGACTGGCAGAAAGAATATGTGCGTCTGGCCTTTCGTCACGCCAGTTTCACGTAACCCAGACGGGTATAGCGCACTCCATGCGACTCATATTGTGACATGACTTTGGCCGAAAGCAGATGCAGGAACTCCTGCGGCTGTATCTGACGGCTGCGGCAACTCAAGGCGTTCGGTGTCAGACTACGGGCGCGGGCCTTGACCAGAAAGGTAAAGCGATTACCGTCGCGGTCGGCCGCCAGTACATTCTGGTCGACAAAGAAATCGGGTTTGTACGTATCTACCTGAAGCCGCACGTTCAGCACCGTGACCTGCAAGTCCTTCAACGTCTCTCCCACCGTTCCTACAAAATGGCTTACCGAAGCAATGCGCGGCTTGCGCACGGTCAGTTCAAAATGCACCACGGCAAAGCGCTTGGCCAGCTCCACCACCCGTTCGTACCGAGGGTTGGTAGGTTCAAACTTATTAGCCAGCCAGAGCATGTAAGAAGGATCCACGTAATAGATTTCAGCCAGATGCTTTCCCTTGTATTTTCCGAAGGGCATCAAATCGTCCAGTGCCCCGTAATAGGACTCAAACTGTGCATTGTCAGCGGTCTCCAACCGCACATTGCAGTTCTGCAGCATGGAAAAAGCACGGGCCGAAGCCGCATCCAGCGTCACTCCTAACGTACGGACAAACAGATAAGAATGAGGAGAAGGAAACTCACGCCACAAGGCATAATACGGACGATATTCTGTGGCCATGCTGATAAGATAGACACCCTTGTCGCTCGTACGTCCACGATTAAACAGTTCCAGTTCCTTTAGTACTTGTGCGGTGATTTCCATACCTGCCTCCTGCTTTGAAAGGCAAGATAAACAAAAAGAATTAAAAATGCAAGTTTATACATACAAAACGGGAGGAAAAGTCCCCAAACAGGCTTCTCCTCCCGCATAATGATATGGAATTCTAACAATTAATCGTTACAGAATGGCTTTCACGGTTTCCAGCATACCTTTTTCCTGAATGCTGTCCAGGTTCTTCTTCACGGCTTCTGCCAGTCCCGGAATCAGGTTCAGGTCTTCGCCCCAGATAAAGGTGGCACCCAGCACGCCTTCGGTTACCTTGGCTGTATCACCCGTGGCCCACAACTGTTTCAGCAGGTCCATGATTTCCTGTGCGTCATTGGGCACGATTTCTGCGCCATCGGCACGTACACCACCTTTGTAGTAGGTAATGATGGCGGCCAGTCCCAATACCAGCCCTTCAGGCAACTTGCCCTTGCGTTCCAAGTAAGTCTTCAAACCCGGCAAATCGCGTGTCTGGTATTTTGGGAAGGAATTCAGCATGATAGAAGTCACCTGATGGTCTACAAACGGATTGTTGAAGCGTTCCAGCACGTCATGTGCAAATTTTTCCAATTCTGCTTTCGGCAGGTTCAGGGTTTCCATCAGTTCCTCGAACATTACTTTATGGATAAACTTGCCTACTACCGGATGCTGGCAGGCATCACGCACGATATTGATACCCGACAAGTAAGCTACCGGAGAAAGCACGGTGTGTGGTCCGTTCAGCAAAGTCACTTTCCGTTCGTGGTACGGTGCTTCCGACGGCACAAAGAGCACATTCAGTCCGGCTTTGTCGGCCGGGAATTCGGCAGCTACTTCCTGAGGTGCTTCAATTACCCACAGATGGAAAATTTCGGCCTGCACCACCATGTTGTCATCGTATTGCAGTTTTTCTTTGATAGCCGCAATATCCTTGCGCGGGAATCCCGGTACGATACGGTCAACCAATGTAGCATACACACCACAAGCCTTTTCAAACCATTGCTTGAAGTCATCTCCCAAGTTCCAAAGCTCAATATACTGATAGATGGTTTCTTTCAACTTGTGTCCGTTCAGGAAAATCAGTTCACAGGGGAAGATAATCAATCCCTTTGACATATCTCCCTGGAAGGTTTTATAGCGATGATACAAAAGTTGTGTCAGCTTGCCCGGATAAGAAGAAGCCGGTGCATTTTCCAGTTTGCAGGAAGGGTCGAACGCAATACCTGCTTCGGTTGTATTGGAGATTACGAAACGCATTTCCGGCTGTTCGGCCAGCTTCATGAACTCTTCAAACTGACTGTAAGGATTCAGTGCACGGCTGATTACGTCAATCATGGTCAGGCTGTTCACCGTTTCCCCTTTGTCCAAGCCCTGCAAATTGACATGATAAAGACAATCCTGCGCGTTCAGCATGTCAATCATTCCTTTTTCGATGGGCTGAACCACCACTACACTGCTGTTGAAATCAGCCTTTTCGTTCATGTTGTAGATAATCCAGTCAACAAACGCACGAAGGAAATTACCTTCGCCAAACTGAATAATTCTTTCCGGACGGACCGTTTTCTTTGCGGTCTCTTTGTTTAATGCTTTCATATTATATCTTTAATAACAAAATTGTTGTCCTTTCGGCCTTTTGGTTGCATTTTACCCTTCAAAAATTAGAAGAGTTGAATGTAACCCGTTGTTTTTCACATACTTGTCTATCCATCTATGGATTTAATTTTCATAAATGAGTGTTGCAAAGGTAATAAATATTTTGTTATTCCAAATAAAATTTCTACTTTCGTGTTCGATAACGGATAGGTATTCGATATTTTATGTTGCCCAACATAAATAAATTGTAAGTTATCTATTCAATACTATATTATTTGAAAACAACTACGAAACTTAAAAAATACAATTTATCATGAAGAAATTTATGGACGAAAACTTCCTGCTGCAAACTGAAACCGCACAGGAGTTATATCACAATCATGCGGCTAAAATGCCGATTATTGACTATCACTGCCACCTGATTCCAAAAATGGTAGCCGACGATTACCAGTTCAAATCCATTACTGAAATCTGGCTGGGAGGTGACCACTATAAATGGCGTGCCATGCGAAGCAACGGAGTGGCAGAACGTTACTGCACCGGAACAGACACTACCGACTGGGAAAAGTTCGAAAAATGGGCTGAAACTGTTCCTTATACATTCCGCAACCCGCTGTATCACTGGACACACCTGGAACTGAAGACTGCTTTCGGCATCGACAAGATTCTGAATCCGTCTACCGCCCGCGAAATTTTTGACGAATGTAATGCCAAACTGGCTACTCCGGAATATTCAGCTCGCAACCTGATGCGTCGCTATCATGTAGAAACAGTCTGCACAACGGACGACCCGGTAGATTCACTGGAATATCACATCGCTACCCGTGAAAGCGGATTTGAAATCAAGATGCTGCCTACCTGGCGTCCGGATAAGGCAATGGCAGTAGAAGTGCCGGCTGAATTCCGTGCCTACGTAGAAAAACTGGCAGAAGTAAGCGGTGTCAGCATCTCTAACTTTGACGACATGATTGAAGCGCTGCGCAAACGTCACGCTTTCTTTGCCGAACAAGGCTGTAAGTTGTCCGACCACGGTATTGAAGAGTTCTATGCAGAAGATTATACGGATGCGGAAATCCGCGCCATCTTCAACAAGGTATACGGTGGTACGGAACTGACACACGAAGAAATTCTGAAGTTCAAGTCGGCCATGCTGGTGGTATTCGGCGAAATGGACTGGGAAACTGGCTGGACACAGCAGTTCCACTACGGTGCTATCCGCAACAACAATACCAAGATGTTCAAGCTGTTAGGACCTGACACTGGTTTCGACTCTATCGGTGAATTTACCACAGCCAAATCTATGGCAAAATACCTGGATCGCCTGAACTCAGAAGGAAAGCTTACTAAGACCATTCTCTACAACCTGAATCCTTGCGCCAACGAAGTAATCGCTACCATGTTGGGCAACTTCCAGGATGGTTCTATCCCGGGAAAAATCCAGTTCGGTTCAGGCTGGTGGTTCCTCGATCAGAAAGACGGTATGGAAAAACAGATGAACGCACTTTCCCTGCTGGGATTGCTGAGCCGCTTCGTAGGTATGCTTACCGACTCACGTTCCTTCCTTTCTTACCCGCGTCATGAATACTTCCGCCGTACACTCTGTAACCTGCTGGGAAGAGATGTAGAAAACGGTGAAATTCCTGAATGCGAAATGCCGCGCGTACAACAGATGGTGGAAGACATCTGCTACAACAACGCCAAGAATTTTTTCCAGTTCTAAGAAATTTACGGTATATCTAAAAAGCAGATACAACTCGTTTGCAAGGCTGTTCCTTTTCGGAATGGCCTTGTTTTATTTATATCTTTTTTCGTTTGCCTTTCCTCTCACCTTTCACTATCTTTTCATAAGACAGGAAGCGGTTCGGGATAGCCAAACCTGAAAAACTTTGTTTTTCGTTTGTCTCTCCTCTCACCTTTCACTATCTTTGCGTTCCTTTAGCAAAAAAGAGAGACAATGACAGTAAAATTTATGAGTCTGGCCAGCGGCAGCAGCGGAAACTGTTACTACCTGGCTACTGACAACACCGCCATATTGGTTGATGCCGGTATCGGTATCCGCACCATCAAGAAGGTATTTAAGGAACGTATGCTAAACCTTGAAGGGATACAGGCTGTACTGGTTACTCATGACCACGCCGACCACATCAAGGCAGTAGGGCATTTGGGAGAGAAGCACGGGATTCCGGTATATACCACTCCGGAAATACACGAAGGCATGAAGCACAGCTACTGCATGACCGAACGATTAAGTCCCGAACGTACCCGCTTTATCCGGAAAGAAGAAACATTCAGCGTAGGAGATTTCACCATCACCTGCTTCGAAGTGCCTCACGACGGAACCGACAACGTGGGTTACTGCATCACGGCAGGCGATAAGACATTCTCTTTCCTGACCGACATCGGGCATATCACCCCGACTGCCTCACGCTTCATACAGCAGGCTGATTACCTGATACTGGAAGCCAACTACGACGACAGCATGCTCCAGATGGGACCTTACCCACAGCATCTGAAGGAGCGCATTGCCGGCCCGAACGGACACATGAGCAACCACGAAATGGCCGACTACCTGAGTCATCATTTTCCCCAGCGTTTGAAACATTTATGGCTCTGCCACCTGAGCAAGGACAACAACCATCCGGAGCTGGCTTTCAAGACAGTGGAACTGGCATTCCGGCAGGAAAACATCATCGTAGGAAAAGACGTGGAAGTAACTCCACTGAAGCGAACCACTCCTTCTGAAATGTATATCCTGGAATAACAGAAGAAAAGAATAAAAGCCATCGGGGCGTTTCCTCTAAAGTAAAGAAACGCCCCGATGGCTTTCTTATTACAAACTGCGAATCAGCGCAATCTTTCGTACGCCTTTACCAGCATCTCATCCTTGCCGATAGCACGGATAGCCAGCCAGTTCAGGATAATGCTTACCAATGGAAGACAAACTGTCCATGAAGGCATGAAACTGTAGTCATCGAATGCCTTGTCCGGATTTACGACAAAATAAGCCAGTACCAAATAGTAACCAACCAGCACAATCGTATTGAAGATGGTCAGACGAATCTGCAACATACGTTTCCGGTAAAGGAAAATAGTCACCAAAGCCATCACAGCCACTACTACCAGTATCGCAAACAAAGCCCACGGCGTATAGTTCACCGCTCCGTCCGGAAGCAGGTATGAAAGGTTTGTCATCTCACAAATATTTTTATCGGTATAGAAGCTGCCCACGGGAACAGACATCATTACTACCATCAAGATAGCTACTACGAGCAAATAAACGGTCTGTATTCTCTGTATCATAATCAATCGTATTAAGGTTTCCAAAACAAATGTCATTCTGAGGGCGACGGTTCTTGCCGTCTACACTCAGAATGACAAGCCCAAATGCGCATGCGCATTCACTAAAATCTTTACCTATAGGAGGATACTGCAATTTTCCTTTATCCTTTCTGCCGGGTTTCTGTAATAAACCTTTCCTTCTATGTACTCCTGAGTCGCAATCAACGTCGGTTTCGGGAGTTTTTCATAATAACGAGAGATTTCAATCTGTTTCTCTGTTTTCAAACACCTCTTCAAGGTTATCGTTATAAGAAGCAAACTCCTGCAGTTTCTTGGAAAGGTCATTCTTCATTTCGGCAGCAATCTGGTTGGCACGCTTGCCGATGATAGATACTGTTTCATAAATATTGCCTGTGTCCTCACAGAGTTCCATCAAATTACGTGTAACCGTATTTGTAGGAGCGTTTGTTTTTTTGTAATCCATAACTTAATTTATAATTATAAACGTTTATATTATTCTTCATCTGTAGAAATGTACTTGCTGACTTCTTTGAAGATGTCTTCCACTTCTTTCATGTATTTGCTTTCCGGGAACTCATTCTTGAAAGCATAATATTCATCCACGGTTTCGCGCATACGGTCTTCTCTCTTTTCCAGCACACTCTCCTTTGCCATGTGATACTTGGCACGGAGAATCAGAATAGAAAGTTCCTCACGCAATTTGGTGTAAGGATATTCTTTCAACACATTCTGTGCTGTGACAATGGCTGCCAGATAATTGTTACCCGTGCTGCTATACACCGAATTTCCTGAATAAGAGCCCAAGTCGTAATAGAGTTTGGAAGAAAGGTATTCCTTCTCCACCAACTTGTCCTGCAACTCAAAAATCATGTTCTGGGCAATATCCTTTCGCTGACTTGCGGGAAAAATACTCCAAAAATCATCTGCAGTTCCTGAATAGCCTTGTACGTGCTGCTCTGGTCCAGACGTGGTTCCGGAGTATCAAGGAACAAAGCCTTTCCGCTATGAAAACGCGCCAGTTCCGTATAAGTACCGCGCGGATAAGTCGTATAATACGTATTAAAATAATGTGAAGCAGTCACAAAATCACCCTGGTTGTAATAAGTCATTGCCAGCATATACAAAGACTCTTCCCCGTTGGCCGTACCCTTCAGAATAGGAATCAATTCTTCCAGAATGGTTGCCGCACGTGAATTCTGTCCCTTGGCAAAATAGCTTTTCGCCGCTTCGTATTTGTATTCATAGTCAGTGCTTTTCAGCACTTTATTGTACTCTCCGCATGAAGATAAAACTCCAGCAGAAAGGAGGACCATTGCGATATATTTTTTCATATATAATTGATATAGTTGCGCAAAATTACTCTTTTCCAGCGAATAATGCAACTCCAGGCCATTTTTTAATGTAATTTTTCAGGATTGCAAAGTATGGTATAAAATATATATGTAATTTTACAACCGTTTTCATTCACCAATATTCAGATGCAATGGATTTTGAACTGATATCCGACTATCAGCCTACCGGCGACCAGCCGGAGGCCATCGCCCAACTGACTGAAGGTATCCGGCAGCATGTGCCTGCACAGACGCTGCTGGGAGTAACCGGCTCTGGAAAGACTTTTACCATTGCCAATGTCATCAAGAACATCAACAAGCCGACACTGATTCTGAGTCACAACAAGACACTGGCCGCCCAGCTTTACGGGGAGTTCAAAAATTTCTTCCCTCACAATGCGGTGGAGTATTATGTGTCTTACTACGACTATTATCAGCCGGAAGCATACATTCCGTCGACCGATACTTATATTGAAAAAGACCTGGCCATCAACGAAGAAATCGACAAGCTTCGTCTGGCTGCAACTTCTTCCCTCCTTTCCGGCCGGAAGGATGTCATCGTGGTATCGTCCGTATCGTGTATCTACGGTATGGGAAACCCGGCAGATTTCTACAACAACGTGATTGAAATCAAAAAAGGAAAGCTGCTGGACCGCAACGTATTCCTCCGCCGGCTGGTGGACAGTCTGTACGTTCGGAATGACATCGAGCTGAACCGAGGCAACTTCCGTGTAAAAGGTGATACGGTGGACATCTTCCTGGCTTATACCGACAGTGTGCTGCGGGTAATGTTCTGGGACGATGAGATTGACGGTATTGAAGAGATAGACCCGGTTTCAGGACACCGTATCGGTACGTTCGAAGAATATAAGATTTATCCGGCCAACCTGTTCATGACAACCAAGGAAAGTACGCTCCGCGCCATTCATCAGATTGAAGACGATCTGACCAAGCAGGTGGCTTATTTTGAAGAAATCGGTAAACCTTACGAAGCCAAACGTCTGTACGAGCGTGTGACCTACGACATGGAAATGCTGCGCGAGCTGGGACATTGTTCGGGGATTGAAAACTATTCACGTTACTTCGACGGACGCGAACCGGGCACCCGTCCCTACTGTCTGCTTGATTTCTTCCCTGAAGATTTTCTGATTGTCATCGATGAAGGTCACGTCAGCGTACCGCAAATCAGGGCCATGTACGGCGGTGACCGTGCCCGCAAGACAAATCTGGTGGAATACGGATTCCGTCTGCCGGCCGCCATGGACAACCGTCCGCTTACATTCGAAGAGTTCCAGCAGATGGCCAAGCAGGTGATTTACGTGAGTGCCACTCCGGCAGAATACGAACTGCAACAGAGTGAAGGTATCGTAGTGGAACAGGTGATTCGTCCTACGGGACTGTTGGACCCGGTGATTGACGTACGTCCCAGCCTGAACCAGATAGACGACCTGATGGAAGAGATTCAGCAGCGCATCGAAAGGGAGGAGCGTGTGCTTGTCACTACCCTGACCAAGCGCATGGCAGAAGAACTGACGGAATACCTGCTCAACAACGGTATCCGCTGCGCTTATATCCACAGCGACGTGGAAACACTGGAGCGTATCAAAATCATGGACGAACTGCGGGAAGGTATCTACGATGTGCTGGGGGTGTCAACCTGCTGCGTGAGGGACTCGACTTGCCGGAGGTGTCGCTCGTAGCTATCCTGGATGCCGACAAGGAAGGTTTCCTGCGTTCGCACCGCTCGCTCACCCAGACGGCCGGACGTGCTGCCCGCAACGTGAACGGAAAGGTCATCATGTATGCCGACCGTATTACGGACAGCATGCGACAGACCATCGATGAGACCAACCGCCGACGGGAAAAGCAGTTGGCTTACAACGAAGCACACGGCATCACGCCGAAACAAATTACCCGTTCACGCGCCAATGCCCTGCTCGACATCGAAAACAGTCGTCTCAGGAAAACAGCAGCAAACCCAAAGAACCACGGGCTTATACCGAAACTGAAGCCCAGCTTCATGCAGCCGCCGACCCTGTGGTACAGTATATGACAAAGGGCCAGTTGCAGAAGAGCATCGAACAGACCCGCAAGCTGATGCAGGAAGCAGCCAAGAAACTGGACTTTATCGAAGCAGCACAATACCGCGACGAGTTGCTTAAACTTGAGGAACTTCTGAAAGAAAAGTCCTGATATTGGCCAGGGCTTTCTGCGACAAACGCTCTACGCTTTTGAACGGATTTTCCGGATATATAAGGCGTGTACAGCACATTCGGAATATCCTTCAGAGCATCACGAGCCACGCCCATGCCGGTCGCATCACACAAGTAATAGCTGTGCTTGCATGTTCCCAGCCATTTCTTCAGGGCATCTATCTCAAAAGTAGGTCCTACAGACGTATTTACCAGTATCTTACGGTCTCCCATCAAGGCAAATTCCGGATCACCCAGCAAGTAATTATTGCGTGGCAGGCAGGTGCATACGATTTCCGCTTCCTTCAGCAAATCGGCCAACGGGCGATAGGCAATGCCTTTTGCTTCGGCTTCCGCTTTACGGGTACGGCTGTAGTACAGCACCTCGGCACCGAAAAACCGCATGGCTTCAGCAATCATTCCTCCGGTCTTTCCCAGACCAATGATTCCCACCTTACGTCCTGTCAGTTCCGTACTTTCTTCCAGCCAGCGTACATTACCAAAACCATGGAGCAGACGCACCAGTTCACTGACCACATATTCCACCACACCTTCATCACCATAATCTTTCACTCCTAACACCATAATTCCCCTTTTGCGGGCCTCTATCACATCAACATTCGAACTTTCCGGGTTATAGAGCGTACAGCACATGCCTATATAACGGATATTCGGACAAGCATCCAGCACAGACCGACGGATAGGCGTACGGAAAGATACCAGCAGGCAATCGGCATTGCCAATACGGCGGATTACTTCCTCTTCTTCAGTAGGAAAATCATGGTCATCCTCACAGAAACAGAACGTCTGACCATGAACAGCCGACCAAAAGCACCAAAGTATGCCAGAAATAAGAATGTGATTGTCATCGGTGGTTCCGGATCCGGTAAGACAAGATTCTATGTGAAGCCGAACCTTATGCAGATGACAGATCACGTATCCTATGTGGTCACTGATCCGAAGGGAACGATCATTGTTGAATGCGGGAAGATGCTGGTAAATGGAGGCTACCGGATCAAGGTGCTAAATACAATCAACTTTAAAAAGTCCATGCATTACAATCCGTTCCATTATATCCGGAGCGAGAAAGATATCTTGAAACTGGTCAATACCATTATTGCAAATACCAAAGGTGAAGGTGAAAAATCAACCGAAGATTTCTGGGTGAAGGCCGAACGTCTGTTGTATTCTGCACTGATCGGATACATCTGGTATGAAGCACCAGAGGAAGAACAGAACTTTTCTACTTTGTTGGAATTTATCAATGCCAGTGAGACCAGGGAGGATGATGAAGAATTTAAAAATGCGGTGGATGAATTGTTTGAAGAACTGGAAGCAGAAAATCCGGAACACTTTGCAGTAAGGCAATATCGCAAGTACAAGCTTGCTGCCGGCAAAACTGCAAAATCGATTTTGATTTCCTGTGGTGCCAGACTTGCACCATTTGATATTCAGGAACTAAGAGAAATCATGTCGTATGACGAAATGGAACTGGATATGATCGGTGATCAGAGAACAGCCATGTTTGTCATCATCAGCGACACAGATGACACATTTAACTTTGTGGTAGCGATCATGTACACCCAGCTCTTTAACTTGCTTTGTGATAAAGCGGATGATGAGCATGGAGGCAGGCTTCCCTATCATGTACGGCTGCTTCTTGATGAGTTCAGTAATATCGGACAGATCCCAAAATTCGACAAATTGATTGCTACGATCCGAAGCAGGGAAATCTCAGCTTCTATCATCTTGCAGTCACAATCTCAGCTGAAAACCATCTATAAGGATGCTGCTGAGACGATTACAGGCAATTGTGACACCGTTCTTTTCCTGGGCGGCAAGGAAAGTTCCACACTGAAAGAAATATCAGAAACCCTGGGAAAGGAAACCATTGATCTTTACAACACATCAGATACCAGAGGCAGCAACCGGTCCTATGGACTGAACTATCAAAAGACTGGAAAGGAGCTGATGAGTAGAGATGAGCTGGCGGTCATGGATGGAGAAAAATGTATCTTACAGCTTCGAGGAGTCCGTCCGTTTTTAAGCAACAAATATGACATCACAAAGCATAAACGGTACAAAGAGCTTGCCGATTTCAATAAGAATAATGCGTTTGATGTCGAAAAATATTTGGCACACCGACTGGTGATGTCGGAAGATACAGAATTTGAAATGTATGAAGTAACTGTAACACAAGAAGATGTATCGGCGATTGAAGCTGAGGAAGGAGAAAATGATGAGACTTAATACAAACACAGCAAAAAGTAGATTAAATGAAAAACACTATCAGAAGGAATTATTCAAATACAAATTAAAACACTGGTTTGAATCCATGAATACATTGAGATTAGCTAACTATATAGATGTTGGTCTTACAGAGGTGAAAGAGGATGGAGTCATTGAATGTGCAATGGATCGGTATGCGGACAGTTTATTTGAATATTTGGAAAAAAATAAGACTATGCCGCTTATAGTCTGTGGAAAAAATAGTGACGAAAAGGATTTATTTGACTTAGAAATTGGTATTTTCGATTATGCAGGAATCTGTCTGGATATGGAAACGCAGGAAACTTTTCAGGGGGGAATCATAATCGCAGCTACCAAGGAATTCTGGCTTTTAGAAAATGGAGACTTTGTCATAATCCAGTGCATTAGATATGAAGGCAGTGATGGATATGTGGAATATCGAAATCTGGATCATAACCTTGATGATTTTTATGATACAGGAATTGATGTTGAAGAGTTCTTATTTTACTTAGAATCCATCGAATAAACATGAAGGGAGGCTATATGAAAGAAAAAATTCGAGCACCCTGCTACTACTGATAAGGATATAAAAAGGTCTGAATAAAAGGGAAAGGAGTAGAGCCAAACGCTTACAGACCATAAGAAAAAGCGTTTGTTCACACATGATTATGGCTTTTTTTAGCAGTGCAATCAATATCCTTCAGACACTGGTCGTTGCAATCGGTGCCGGTCTTGGTGTCTGGGGCGTAATCAACCTGATGGAAGGTTATGGAAACGACAACCCGGGTGCAAAATCTCAGGGAATTAAACAGCTGATGAGCGGTGGTGGTGTTATCCTGATCGGAACACAGCTGATCCCGCTTCTGAGTGGATTATTTGGTTAAGAGAAAGGAGTAGAGATCCATGTTCAGTCAGATTTTTGATGCGATTGAGGAATGGATGAGGGAACTCTTAACCGGGATGATCACTTCCAACCTGGACACGATGTTTACTGATGTCAATCAAAAGACCGGTGAGATCGCTACCCAGGTTGGACAGACCCCGCAAGGGTGGAACGGCAGCATATTCAGTATGATCCGGAACTTATCGGATTCCGTGATCATGCCGATCGCAGGTATTATTATCACACTCGTACTCTGCTACGAATTGATTTCTATGCTGACCGAGCGTAACAACATGCATGATATTGATACCTGGATGTTTTTCAAGTACTTCGTAAAAATGTGGATCGCTGTGTATCTGGTGAGTAACACATTTACGATCACAATGGCGGTATTCGATGTGGGACAGCACGTAGTTAATTCTGCGGCCGGTGTTATCACAGGAAGTACCGCCATTGATATTTCTTCGGCATTGACGGATCTTTCCGCAACCCTGGAAAGTATGGAAATCGGAGAACTTGTTGTATTGGCGCTGGAAACCCTTATTGCCGGCTTCTGTATGAGAATCCTGTCTGTACTGATCACAGTGATCATGTATGGACGTATGATAGAGATTTACCTATATACCTCAGTTGCGCCGATTCCATTCGCAACTATGAGTAACAGAGAATGGGGACAGATCGGCACGAATTATTTCAGAGGACTCTTTGCCCTGGCTTTCCAGGCATTTCTGATGATGGTATGCGTTGCAATCTATGCAGTGCTTGTTGCAGGTATCCAGTATTCAGATAATCTGAGTTCTTCATTATTTGGCGTTATGGCTTACACAGTAATCTTATGCTATAGCCTCTTTAAGACGGCATCCTTAAGTAAGTCGATATTTAACGCGCACTAAATTACAGGAAGGAGTGAAAATCATGGCATATGTCAGCGTACCGAAAGATTTAACGAAGGTAAAGAATAAAGTAGCATTTAACCTGACCAAAAGACAGTTGATCTGTATCGGGATAGGTGCTGCAATGGGAATTCCAAGCTATTTCCTCTTGCGTAATGTGATGGGAAACAGTAATGCAGCAACGGTCATGGTGCTTTTAATGTTACCGGCATTTTTATTTGCCATGTACGAAAAAGACGGGATGCATCTGGAAGATGTTCTGATGCATATGATCCGGGTGAAGTTTCTTCGTCCGCCCGTCAGAAAATATGAAACTGAAAACTATTATGAGACAGATCCGGAACAGATCAGACAGTCTCCGGATGCAGAAAAACCGAAAGGAGGAAAAACGGTTGCGAAAAAAGAAAAATAAGAAAACTGTCGCAGATACCGGATGCAAAAAAGTAGACAGAAAAGAGAAAAAGAAAAAGGAAAGGCAGGAAGAAAAACGCAGGCAGAAAAAACTGTCCGTCCAGCAGTCGATCGCTTATAAGGAAATGGGAAAAGATGGGATCTGCAGGGTACAGGGAAAAACGTATTCTAAGTGTATCCGCTTCTATGATATCAACTACCAGCTGGCTCAGAACGAGGACAAAAATGCGATCTTTGAAAACTGGTGCGATTTCCTCAATTACTTTGATGCCAGTATCCATTTTCAGCTGAGCTTTATCAATCATAAGAGCAGCATGAAGGAGTTTGAGCAGGTGATCCAGATCCGGCCACAGGAGGATGCTTTTGATGATGTTCGCATGGAATATGCAAAGATGTTGAAACAGCAGCTGGCAAAAGGAAACAACGGTCTGGTGAAGTCAAAATATATCACCTTTTCCATCGAAGCGGATAATATCCGGGAAGCAAAGCCAAAGCTGGAACGTATTGAATCAGATATCCTGAACAACTTCAAGATCCTTGGAGTTCCGGCATATCCGCTGAATGGCGTGGAACGTCTGCAGATACTGTATGAGACTTTCAATCCGGATATCATGACAGACTTCCAGTTTGACTATGGTTCCATGATCCGGACAGGACTCAATACAAAGGATTATGTGGCACCGACCAGTTTTGTGTTCCGGGACAGAAATACATTCCAGATGGGAAATACCATCGGGGCTGTCTCCTATCTGCAGATCCTGGCGCCGGAGCTTACGGATAAGATGCTGGCAGAATTTCTGGATATTGATAAGAACCTGATCGTCAACCTGCATGTGCAGTCGGTGGATCAGATGAAGGCAATCAAGCTGGTAAAAAGCAAAGTGACGGATATCAATCGTATGAAAATCGAAGAACAGAAAAAAGCAGTCCGAGCCGGATATGATATGGATATTATCCCATCGGATCTGAACACGTATGGCGGAGAAGCGAAAAGGCTTCTGGAAGACCTGCAGTCACGAAATGAGCGTATGTTCCTTGTAACAGCGCTCTTTTTAAATACCGCAAAGACAAAGCAGGCACTGGATAATGCCATCTTCCAGACTGCCGGTATCGCCCAGAAATATAACTGTGTACTGAAACGTCTGGATTATCAGCAGGAAGAAGGACTTATGAGTAGTGTTCCGTTGGGAGTAAATCATATCCCGATCAAGCGGGCTCTTACGACTACCAGTACAGCAATCTTTGTCCCGTTTACGACACAGGAGCTTTTTATGGCAGGAGAATCCTTATATTACGGATTGAATGCACTCAGTAACAACATGATCATGGTGGATCGTAAAAAGCTGAAAAACCCGAATGGATTGATCCTTGGTACGCCTGGATCCGGTAAATCCTTTGCAGCAAAAAGAGAGATCACCAACGCTTTCTTTGTCACGAAGGATGACATTATCATCGGAGATCCGGAGGGTGAGTATTATCCACTGGTCCATGCACTTGGTGGACAGGTGGTACACATCTCACCAACCAGTAAGGATTATATCAATCCGATGGATATCAATATGGATTATTCCGATGATGACAATCCACTTGGTGTAAAATCCGATTTTGTCCTGTCCTTATGTGAGCTGATTATGGGAAGCAGGGATGGTATTGAAGCAGAGGAAAAATCAGTGATCGACCGTTGTCTTCCACTGGTGTATCAGAAGTACTTTGCAGATCCAAAACCGGAAAATATGCCGGTCCTTGGTGACCTGTATGATTGCCTCAGAAAGCAGAAAGAACCCCAGGCCCAGAGAATTGCAACAGCACTGGAAATCTATGTAAATGGATCACTGAAAGTATTCAACCATAGAACCAATGTGGAACTGAATAACCGTATTGTCTGCTTTGATATTAAGGAACTTGGAAAGCAGCTGAAGAAAATCGGAATGCTCATCGTCCAGGATCAGGTATGGAACAGAGTTACAATCAACCGTGGCATCAAATCTACCAGGTACTATATCGATGAATTCCACCTTCTGCTCAAAGAAGAACAGACAGCAGCTTATTCCGTAGAAATCTGGAAGAGATTCAGAAAATGGGGAGGCGTACCGACTGGAATCACACAGAATATCAAAGATCTTCTTGCCAGCAGGGAAATTGAAAATATCTTTGAGAACAGTGATTTTATCCTGATGCTGAACCAGGCGGCAGGTGACAGACAGATCCTCGCAAAACAGCTGAATATTTCCCCATATCAGTTGTCTTATGTGACGAATTCCGGGGAAGGAGAAGGACTTCTTTTCTATGGAACAACAATTATTCCATTTAAGGACAAGTTCGATAAGACCTTGAAGCTGTACAGTTTGATGACTACAAAACCGGAAGAAGTTGAAAAACGAGAGAAAGAAATGGAGGCGGAAAAACATGAAGGAAATCGATAAGATCCGAATCAGGCAGTGGAACCAGGATAATCCTTACATTCAGATGAAAAATCTGGAAAATGCACAGCCTGGATACCGTGTTCATACAGTCAATGATGATCATCATCTGTATGAACTTCCGCTGGAAACACAGAATATTATCCTTGACTGGGTATTCTGGAATTTTTATCCGGCACAGAAAATCTATCCGCATCTTACCAGTGATGATCTGAAAGAAGTTTTGTATAAACGTACCCAGATCCATCTGCACAACAATCAGTTCAAGGAGGCTATGCTGATCAATGGTTTCTGGCCGAGAGATCCGAGTGAATTGAACTGGGTATTTCATATCCAGGCGAGCTCTCCAGCAATCAGGACACAGGCAGATGGTTATCCTGGTATCCCGATTATAGGACGCCAGGAACTGAATGAGTACAGAAAGAAAAGTTGTGCCAGGAGGTGATGACCTATAGCCGGAAAAGAATTTAAAGGCAAAGATAAAAAGGTCGCAAAGATGACCAGGGATGGTCTGACAGAAGAAAATCTTCGTGATGGTAGTGTAAAAGATATCAGTCACAGGAGTCGAGGACGACCGGAAAATAAGGAACAATTTGTTCCTGAACGGGAACGGAAAAACGCTGAGAATGAAGATTCAAAATCGGGAAAAGGTAAACGACTGCAGATGGAAAAGATCCGGAAATCTTCTGTCCGGCAGGAAGCTGTTGAGAATACAGTTGAAGTTACACCGGAAGAAAAAGTATCCGGATATCGAAAGAAACTGCATCGCCATGAAAAAATCCCGGATGATGATAACACTCTGAACAGCCAAAAGAAATCCATTCGGAAGAAACAGCTGCAAAAACAGATGACCAAAGAACAGGCAAAAGCCGGAAGATTATCCTTTGATGATGAAGGAAATCAGATGGTGAAAGGTGCTGGCATGAAACCGGGAGGGACAGCCGGGAAATACATTGCCACACAAGCTGTTATATCTGGTATGAAAGCAGTCTCTTCCGAAGAGGAAGAAACAGATGAAAATGCAGGTGTGGAAAGTGCCAGACTTGCAGGGCGTGAAACAGAAGCTGCGTTACGTGGTCTGCGTCATGCTCAGATTCGCAGCAAACGAACGGATGTGAAAACCCATCGCAGAGGTTATCGTGAGGCTACTGTAGAAAAGAAACTGAAATTTGGTTCTGCAGAAAGTATGGAAGGAGTCAAACATGCAGAATCGGTAAAGAACGCTGAGCAAAAGAGACATTTCTATAACCGCTTCTTCCAGAAAAAACGATATAAGGATGCTTACCGAGCAGCCAGAGCCGGAAAATCCGCTGGCAGTCTAGGTGGAGCAACAACCATTGCCGGTGTCGAGAACATGACGGTAAAAGCAAAGATCGCCTTGAAAGAGATCATAAAGCGTAATCGTGCCATGTTCGCAGGCATCGGTATTTTTGCGCTTCTTTTTCTAGTCATTTCAGTATCTCTGGGGAGCTGCAGTGCTTCTATCGAGGGAGCTGGATCTGTGATCGGTATTACAACGTATCCAAGTTCAGACGAGGATATCTATGCTGCCGAAAACAGATATGCTGCTTTGGAAAGTGCCTTGAACCAGCAGATTAATGAGATGGAACGAAGACATCCGAATTATGACGAGTATCAGTACAACATTGCTGAGATTGGTCATAATCCATACCATCTTATCTCGTATCTTACCGCAAAATATGGGGACTGGACGTACTCAGATGTTGAAAACGAGCTGCAATCTCTTTTTGAAGCACAATATCATCTGAATACAGAAGGTCGAACAGAAACGGTGACAGAAACCAGAAATGTTCGAGTCGGAGAATCATTAGGACAGGTAGTGACCAGTGGATACTGTAACTGTCGAATCTGTTGCGGCGTATGGTCCGGAGGTCCAACTGCCAGTGGTGCATACCCAACTGCAAACCATACCATCGCTGTAGATGCTTCCAATCCGTTTGTGCCGATTGGAACTAAAATAGTAATGAATGGTGTGGAATACACGGTTGAGGATACCGGTGCCTTTGCACGATATGGTGTGCAGTTTGACGTTTACTATGATAACCATGCTGCCGCTTCTGCTCATGGACACCAGACCTGGGAAGCCTATATCGCAGATGACAATGGCAGTCAGGAAGTAACTGTTACCAGTACAAGCACCAAGAAGATTCTATATGTGACACTGACAAATGGAAGCTTCGATGCTGTGGCAAGAGCCAATCTGAATGCAGAGCAGCTGATCATTTACAATGCATTAAATACGACCTATGGAAACAGAAATTATCTGTGGGATGTAAACAATGTGACCAGTGGACCAGGTGGTAATGGAATGAGTTATGAGATCCCACCGGAAGCACTGCAGGATGAAGAATTTGCCCGGATGATCCGAGAAGCGGAAAAATATCTGGGAGTACCTTATGTATGGGGTGGTTACTCTCCGTCCGGATTTGACTGCTCAGGATTCGTATCTTATGTCATTAACCACTGTGGTAATGGCTGGAACTATGGACGATTGACCGCAGATGGATTAAGAGGCGTATGTACTTATGTATCACCGCAAGAAGCAAAACCAGGAGATCTGATCTTCTTCCAGGGAACGTATAACACATCCGGTGCAAGCCATGTGGGTATCTATGTCGGTAACAATATGATGATCCATTGCGGGGATCCGATCCATTACTCAAATATCAGCACATCCTACTGGCAGCAACATTTCATGTGCTTTGGAAGACTGCCATAAAGGGGTGAACGAAGGGAGGTGAAAGTTTGAATAAAAAGATTAAAAAATATCTGGATGAGATTGCCAAGACAGAGAAAAAGATCGCGGATCTGCAGCAATATCTTAGGGGTGTCCAGGCTGCATTAAAGCAGGAAGAGGACAATGAGATGATCAGGTGCATCCGTGGTATGAAGATGGATAATGATCAGTTATATGATCTTTTGGATGGTATCCAGAGTGGAAAAGTTAAATTTCAGGTAAGCAGGGAGTCTGACGATGAAGGTTCAGGCTCCTTTGTATTCACAGAAGAAAATAAGGAGGAATATCAGAATGGTGAAATGGAAGAAAATGAATAAGAAAATGGCAGGACTGCTGTTGGGAGTCATGATGCTTTTTACAGCATCAACCACAGCATTTGCCTATGTGGATGAATCGGCAGAGGCATCCAAAGTAGAGACAACTCAGACGGAACAGTCAACAGACAAAGAAGAGAAAAAGGACGAGGCGACAAACACAAACGAGGTGCTGCCAGAAGAGGGAACAGACCAGGGAACTGCATTTACGACACCTGGCAATGGTGAAGTCAAGGATGACATTACCGATGATTCCACAAAGGAATTTCTTACGGTTACAACGAAGAATAACAACACTTTCTATATCGTGATCGACCGCAGTGCCACATCCCAGAATGTCTATATGTTATCTCAGATTGATGAGAATGATCTGTCCGAGTTTCTGGATAAAGACAGTACAGCTGCTGTTGTAACACCACAGCCGGATACATCGAAGGTTGTGCTAGATGAGACAAATAATGAGGATGTAGACAAGGAAGCTACTGTTGATCCTGAGAAAACATCATCTGCAAAATCTAATATGGGTGCAATGGCAACTATCCTGATCCTGGCACTCGGCGGTGTGGCAGCATACTACTACTTCAAAATCTATAAGCCAAAGAAGGAAGAAGAAGAGGATGATCAGCCGGAAGGCTTAGAAACAGGGGACTTAGAGACTGTAGAAGATGATGAAGAACTGGATGACGAGCCAGAAGATTTTGAGGATTCAGAAAAATAAATAAAATTTTTTTAACGGAGAGCCTGTAAAATGCAGTCTCTCCTTTTGTATATGTGAAGGAGGTAATACATCATGTATTTAGTAATTGCAGAAAAACCAAGTGTATCAAGAGCAATCGCAGAGGTGATTGGAGCACAGGAACGAGAAGACGGATATTTAAGAGGAACCGACTGTATGGTCAGCTGGTGTTTCGGACATCTGGCAGAATATGTTTCACCGGATGTCTACGATGAAAAATTTAGTCAGTGGAGATATGAAGATCTCCCGATCATCCCGAAAGACTGGAAAGTTACAGTCTCAGAAGATAAGAAAGATCAGTTCTATATCTTAAAAAGACTGCTTAATAGTCCGGAAATTGAATACGTCGTAAATGCCTGTGATGCCGGACGTGAAGGAGAATTGATCTTCAAACATGTCTATGACTTGTCCGGAAGTAAAAAGCCGGTGAAACGATTATGGATCAGTTCTCTGGAAGATTCCGCAATCCTTGATGGAATGCAGCATCTGAGATCCGCGGAGGAATACCGACATCTGGCCGAAGCTGCTGTATGCCGTTCTCAGGCTGACTGGCTGGTAGGAATGAATGCAACCAGAGCTTACACCACAAAGTACTTCAAAAAGCTGACAGTTGGAAGGGTTCAGACACCGACACTTGCCATGTTGGTGGAACGTGCCGGACAGATCAGCAATTTCCAGAAAGAAAAGTATTTCAATGTGGAACTCGATTGTGATGGAATTCCGGCTATAAAGCCAAAAATCTTTGATCCGGATAAGGCGGAACAGTTAAGAAGCAGATGCCAGGGAAGTGAAGCTAGTATCAGCGCAGTAAAAGAAACAGAAAAGAAAGTAAAAGCACCAAAGCTTTATGATCTGACCACACTGCAGAGAGAAGCAAACCGTATCTACGGAATGACAGCCAAACAGACACTGGATACCGCTCAGAGCCTGTATGAAAAGAAACTGATCACTTATCCAAGAACGGACAGCCAGTATCTGACCGAAGATATGGAGCAGACCGTAAGAAATGTGGTTCGTCAGATTTATGAGAAATATCAACTGACAGGTCCGTTTGATCAGCCGGAGCAGCCAGATGTGAAGAAAGTCATGAATAACAGTAAAGTGACAGATCACCATGCAATCATCCCAACGATGGAGCTTGCATCCTGTCATCTGGGTGAACTGAAATCCTGGGAAGAAAAGATACTGTTTCTAATCGCAGTCCATACAGTCATGGCAATGAGTAAGGATCACATTTACCAGGAGACAGAGATTGAAGTGGAATGCCAGGAAGAAATCTTCAAAGCAAAAGGAAAAATTGTCCTGCAGGATGGATGGAAACTCTTTGAAAACTGCTTCAAAAATAAGGATCGCATGGCAATCGTAGATCCGGATCAGGAAATGAAAGAGAGAATGCCGAAAGTAACCCAGGGACAGACTTTCTATGCTGTAGCTGCAGAAAAGACAGAACATTTTACGTCCCCACCAAAACCATATAGCGAAGATACTCTCCTTGCGGCAATGGAAACAGCTGGAAATAAGGAATTTGATGAAGATACGGAAAAGAAAGGATTAGGAACTCCGGCAACAAGAGCCGGTATCATCGAAAAACTGATCTATTCCCAATATGCTACCCGAAAAGGAAAAAAGATTCTTCCAACAGATGATGGAAAAGTCCTTGTGGAGATCCTGCCAGACTTTCTGAAATCTGCAAGTATGACTGCAGAATGGGAAAATCAGCTGCTCTTGATGGAGCATGGAGAGATTGCACCGGAACAGTTTATGACCGGGATCAAAAACATACTGACCATGATGCTGAATGGATGCGATGCGATTTCCGAAGAAGAAACAAGAAGATTTCAGACCAGAGAAAGCATTGGAACATGTCCGGTATGTGGAAGCCTGGTATATGAAAGCAAACCCAACTTCTATTGCAGCAACCATGATTGTCACTTTGCACTCTGGAAAGATAACCGCTATCTGCAGAGCATGGAAAAAACCATGGATAAAAAGATGGCTGCAGAACTTCTGAAAAACGGAAGTGTGCATGTGAAAGACCTGTATTCCAGAAAGAAAAATATGTACTTTGAGGCAGATCTCCATATGGATACAGATGAAACCGGAAAGATGAATTTTTCTTTATCCTTTCCCAAAAAGAAACCAAAAAACAAAAGCAAAAAGAAATAAGAAAACAGATTAGAGGAGGAAACGAAGAATGAATTTTAATGAATTTGTAAATGAAGTAAAGGACAATATCAAACTCTTTTTACCAAAGGATTATGAGAATGCAGAAGTATCAACGATGGAGTGTCAAAAACTGAACCGTGCCTATACGGGACTGATGGTGAGAAAAGAAGGTGAGATGCTTACCCCGACGATCAATCTTAATCAGCTGTATGAAGCATATAAAGCACAGCCTGGCGTAACAATGGAAACTGTATGCAGAAAGATTGCAGATATAGTCATTGAGGCACCGATACAGGTTGATCTGAAATCCATTTTAAATTATGAAGATGTGAAGGACAAGCTGTTTATCCGTGTATCATCAGCCGAAGCAAATAAGGAAGTACTCGAAAATGCTCCACATCAGCTGAAGGAAGACCTCGCAATTACCTATCATGTAGCAGTAGGCAAGGATCAGGATGGATTAAGTTCCATGTTTATCAAGAATGATCTGCTTGAACAGTATGGAATCTCTGCAGAACAGCTTCATGAAGATGCGATGAAAAGTTCACCGCATGTCATGATCCCGGAGGTATCAAGTATAGGTGCATTGATAGATGAAATGTACCAGAAAAATATTCTCGTGCTGACACCGGATGAACGTGAAATGCTGCAGGAAACATTGCAGGAATCAAGCGAGATGCCGACATTCTTTGTTGTTACGAATACAGACAGAATTGATGGAGCCGGTGTGATCTTTTATCCGGAATTCATGGATAGCATGGGGGAACTTCTTGGAAATGATTTCTTCATTTTGCCATCATCCATCCATGAAATGCTGGTCTTGCCAGATGACGGGCAAGTGGATGCAGAAATGTTAAGAGATATGGTAAAAGAAGTCAATGCCACTCAGGTAGCCCCTGCAGAACGCCTTACCAATGATGTATATCACTTTGATACAAAGGATCATGTCTTTGAAAAGGCAGATAGATTCACAGAACGTCAGAAAGAAAAAGAAGCACAGGCTACAAAAACAGAGAAAGCAGGAAACGAACAGCCAGATCAGAAACCGAAAGCAAAGAAACATGATATGGAACTTTAATACCAAGCATGAAAACCGTTAAATGAGCAAACGCCCTGCGGCATAAAGAAATGTCGTGGGGCATTTTTGAAAAGGAGAAGATTATGACGAAAGAAAACATTAAAACAAATACAAGCTTAAGATACAGCCAGTATCAAAAAAGATTATTACACACATTTTCGTTTGAAAAATTGAAGAAACAAATTGAGATGTTACATGATCAGGAATTTATTATAAATGTGCCGATTGGAGGTGTTGTTGATGGCAGATAAATTAGAGCAGGTAGCAATTCGTATGGTGGAGCAGCCGCCACTTTATAGTAAAGAACCAATGAACAATCCGGATGCCGCCATTCGTGTTATGAATGAATTTCTTTCTCAGATGGATCGCGAACTCTTTTGTATTGTTAATCTACAGGCAGATTTAACACCAATCAATATGAATATCGTATCTGTAGGTTCATTGAATGAAGCATTGATTAATCCAAGAGAAATATTTAAGAGTGCAATTCTTTCTAATGCTCATTCAATGATGCTCATTCATAATCATCCGTCAGGAAATCTGACCCCATCTACATCGGATATCCAGACTACAGCAAGAATGCAGGAATTAGGTGAATTGATGGGGATTTCCTTGGTTGATCACATCATTACAGGACGGGATGGAAATTACTATTCCCTTCGAGATAAAGGAGAATTTCCAGATAGCAGGATCCGTTTTTCAACTCGTGTTGAAGACATTGATTTAACTAAAGGAATGGTGACAGAAGCCATCGCACCCTATGAAGAAGTAACAGATACAAAAGAAAAAGATAACGTAAGAGATATTCCAACGGTGCAGACAGCAACAATTCCATTACCGGTTCAGGGAAAAGATATGGACAGCATTATGCAGTCACTGGAATCCGGTGTGGAAGAACTTTTTACAAGTAACCGCTATCAGGAATTTCTTAAAACCATGGCAAAGTTTCACAATTATTCCTTTAACAATACAATGCTGATTGCTATGCAGCGACCGGATGCCACACTTGTTACCAGCTACAAAAACTGGCAGTCCATGGGTAGACAGGTCATGAAAGGCGAAAAAGGAATTACGATCATCACACCAGCACCATATAAGAAAATGAAGGAAAAAGAGGTCCTGGATGAGAATCAGCGTCCGATCATGGGAACCGATGGAAAACCTAAGACTGAAAAAGTGGAAGTTACGGTTCCACATTTTAAAGCAGTTACCGTTTTTGATATTGCTCAGACATCTGGGGAACCAATCCAGACACTAGCACCGGAATTATTGACTGCAGCTGTGCAGGATTTTGATTCTTTCATGCAGGCTATCCAGAAAATATCCCCAGTGCCGATTCGATTCGATGAGATCGATGGCAATGCCAATGGATATTACCACAATGCAGACAAGGAAATCGTGATCAAAAAAGGGCTCAGTGAAAGTCAGACCTTAAAGACTGCTATTCATGAAACAGCCCATGCTAAACTGCATGACAAGGAAATCATGGAAAGCCTGGGTGTAGAAAAAGACCGTCTGACAAAAGAGGTTGAAGCAGAATCCGTTGCTTACTGTGTGTGTTCTTCCTTTGGTTTGGATACATCGGATTACAGTTTTCCTTACATTGCAGGTTGGAGCAGCAGCCGGGAAATGAAGGAAATGAAAGCATCTATGGATGTGATCCGCAAGACAGCCGGTGAAATGATCGATCAGCTTACAGAAGAACTTGAAATCATTCTTGAAGAAAAACAAAAAACAGAATTACATGAAAAATACGGCATTTTGGTAGATGCACTGGAAGCAGCCGGATACCGCTATGATTATCGGGAAAGCGAACCGGGACATATTGTACTGGCACCGGATGGGACACATGAAATTGCTGGGTATTTGCAGTTTGAATCATGGGGAGATATCAAAGACTGGCTGGAAGATACGATTGCAGAAGGGACGGATGTTTCGGAGAGAGTTGATCGGGCTATGTACCCATTTAAGTATGATTATACCCTAGAGGAAGAAATGTTCAGAGGTAATGGTGACCGCTATGCGATTTATCATGTGGATGAAGACACACCGGGAAAACAACATTTATTTATGAATATGGCAATGGTCAAAGAAGATGGCATTACAATCGATGCAGCAAATTATAAGTGTGTCTATTCTGGCAGATTACATGAAAATGAAAAGCTGGATGATTTGTATGCCGTATTCAACGATAATCCACCGGCAGATTATAAAGCACATTCTATGTCGGTCAGTGATGTTATCATTACAAACCGTGGTGGGGATATGCAGGCATATTACGTGGATCGATTTGGATTTGCAGAACTTCCAGAGTTTGCAGCACAAAGAGAAAAAATACTCGATATTGTCCCGGAAATAGAAAATGTGGATTATGAAAATGATCTTACATGTATCAGCTTTTATGCGGCTGAATGTGCTGAATTTCCTGTAATGGGTGAAGTACATTATGACCTGACATTACCGGAAGCCTTGGAAGCTTATGAGAAAATCCCATCAGAACGTATGCATGGACTGAAATGTGTTGGCTTTGATCTGAAAGACGGAAGTGATTATGAAGGAATGCAGAGTCTGATGATTGAAGGAAAAATACAGAAAGAATTTTTGAATTCGATTCCTGGATTTAGAGAAAATTGTTATGTGCAAAATGCAATCAGTCGTGTGGAAAAGTACTTGGAAGAAAGACATCCAAATGTGGAAAATCCTCTGAAATCCAATAAGAAAGTGGATAACGAAAAAAATATAAGCGAAGAAAAAAGCGAGAAGGAGCTGAATATACAAATGAAACCAATACCGAAAAAGAAAAGGGAGGAAATGAGCCTATGAGAAACGTAAACCTGGAAGAAAACGAACTGACTATTACTGCTATCTTCCAGCAGCACACAAAGGAAGAAACAATCCAAACACTGAAAGAAGCTTTGGAAGTTTTGGAACAGGAAGAAAGTGATCCTGAGAATGATGAAATGATTGAGATCATCAATTCTACAGTTGGAAAATTACAGCAGATCGAAGACAAATACTACTATTCTCTGGATCTGAATTATTATCTGAATAACTTGGAGGACGATGCCTATGAAGCTTAATCAATTTGCAGTCTACCGAGTAGATCAGCAGACAGCAGGAAAAGCACTGTGGCATCTGCCATATCAAGAAGCAAGACAGCAGAATGTGTCGATTACTGTCGAAAATTACCGAGTGATCTCGATTCATGAAATGCAGGAAGAAGAAAAAGTCGCTGACATCTGGAAACGAATGAAAAAGCAATGCGAAGTCAGTGACGTACTTGTACTGAACAGGGATGGAGAAATCAACTGCTACTATGTAGATGAGAACTATCCACAGTATCTGGCCGGATTCATTCGTATCAATACATCGGGCGCACTGATCACTATGGAGACTGAGAATTATCAAATTGACGGAAAAAAAGGGAACTGGATTGCAACAGACACCATCATCATCGACGGGAAACAGTTTTATCTGATGGAGCATCAAGTATACCGGAATCAGGCTCAAGGTGTTATCCTGGATGCTTATGGAAAAATGGTTGTCGAAGAATGTAAGAAATTCGACGAAAAACAAACAAAAGATCCATAATTACATTCAACAGCAGGCACCGCTAAATTCAGTCGAACAGTTAAAACAAGATGGTAAAATCCGTCTGGAACATTACCAGAAGTTCTACCAGAACGGCACTTATGAACGAAGCAGAGAATCTGGTACCGAAGCCAATTATGATATGGTGGATGGTTTGGTGAATAATCAGAAGAGGAATCAGGAAAAGACCTTTGATGCTCGCAGCAACAAACAGACTTCCAGAAATGAACAGGATAATAAACCTAAGAAACGAAGATCTGTGATCAAGCGACTCCATCAGAAACAGATTGCTATTGCTCGCCGGTCCGGAAAGCCGATACCCAAATACCTGGATCAGGAAATGGAAAGAAAGCGGGGGTAGAATATGCGAAGGTTAAAGTGTGAAAAAGAAACGATTATTCTGACCAATGAAGATGATGGATTCTATGATGTGTATACCTTCAATCAGAGCTTGCAGAAACGGTTACGGACTTTTGCTGAGAAGTATCCAGATGATTGCTGGTTGAAAGGATCTTCTGAGGATGGAAGTGAAACGTATATGATCAGAAAAGGACGGTTGTCATTGAATTTAAGACCACCCTATTCCAAGGATAGGATTCATAAAGCAACCGAACGAATTATTGAAGAACAGAAAGAACAATCAAAAGATGATGAATAAGGAAGATATAGTAAAAAATATGGTACAATATATTGAAGAAGAAGAACGAAATCTTCAAGCTGCTAGAATGACAAATGATAATAAGGCAGCAAAAACGGATATCGTGAATGGAATACTTAATAAGTTGGAAAAGGAAACAAGTGATGAGAATTGAAACTATTGAATATGAGAATTTCAGAAATTTTAAAGATCATGGAACAATTAAATGTTCTACTGACGGTAAAATGACTATAATTTACGGAAAAAACGGAGATGGAAAAACCACATTACATCAATTGTTCCAATGGATTATATATGGTCAAGTAAAATTCAATAAAACTACCACAGATCATTTATATAATTTAGCATTTGAAAATGAATTACCATTCGGACAAGTTTTTAATGTTATGGGAAGAATAGATTTTGAGCATGAAGGAAATGAATATTCTCTTACACGTACATATACTTATAAAAAATGTGTTGATGATTCGGAAAAAATAGGTGAAGATTTATCTCTTCAAAAGATGGATGATGATTACAACTGGAAAAGAGTAGAACAACCGGAACAAACAATTGAAAAAATGTTACCATCTGGATTAGCAGAGTACTTCTTTTTCGATGGAGAAAGTATGATTGCTGATTTGAGAGTAAAAGGAAAAGATTCAGCAGCAAAACTAAGAAAAGCTTTGTATTCAATGTTTGATTTAGATGTAATAGAGTCCGCTATTAATCACATTGGAAGAACAGATTTAAAAACAACAGTTTTAGGAAAACTATATTTGGGGAAAAGTGCCATAGGTAGTGGCGGTGAAGTTTCTGCAGTAAAAACAAATATTGAAACAGCTCAGAATAGACTTTCAAATCAGGCTAAAGATAAGCTATCTAGATTAAAAGGTAAAAACAGAGGAATAAAAAATTGGAATTTGACAAGACAACACAAGATGCGCTTAAACTGATTCATGAGGGAAATCATATAATTTTCCGTGAGGTAGGGCGCGTCTGTGAGAAATATCATTTGAATTATTTTTTAGACAGCGGAAATCTTATAGGTGCTGTGCGTGAGAAATCTGATATTCCGTGGGATGATGACGCGGATATCGCTATGACAAGAAAAGATTTTGAGGTATTTCGCAAGGTAGCACGTACCGAACTAAAGGATGGCTTTGTCTATGTGGAGCCAGATGAATTAAATGGTGCATTTTATGATTTTGTGCCGCGTGTTGTGATGCTTGATTCAACTATGCGCGAAAATAATGCAGAGCAAAAATATTATGGAAATGGCATTCATAATCATATGCGAACAGATATTTTTATAGTGGATGATGTTTCAGACAACATGTTAAAGCACAAATTTTGTCATGCTTTATTGATTCTTGTGTATGGCATGTGCATGGGACGCCGTTATAAGCTTGACCTTTCAGAGTATAAGGGTGCATCTAAGGCAGTAGTTGCTATTCTTTCTGTAATCGGACGCATCTTCCCTGTAAAGACACTTGTTCATTGGTATGATGCAATCAGCAAGATGGAGCGCGGTCAAAATAAAAAGCATAAGCGCTGCTACTACAGCAACTGCCTGTTTCCAGATCTGGGAAAGATTTATCAGGCGAAGTGGTTTGACCATGCAGTTGATTTAGAGGTTGATGGAGAGAAATTTCCTGGTCCTTGCGGATATCATGAGGCGCTTACAATGCTTTATGGCGATTACATGACACCGCCGCCTCCGGGAGACAGAGAGCTTGTTCATTGTGATCCTAAATTTGTCACATTATCATACAGCGAAAAGGGAGAGAAAAATTCATGACAGAAAAGCAGCCAAAAGCAAAAATCAGGCTTACGCCGATTTGCGGGGGATATGGTTTACAGTCTTGCCGGGCTGATGATTTTAAATATGACGCTTTCTTTTGTGGTATATCCGTTTTTAAGAAGCCGTATGGGTGCTGAAGGAAGCGGAAAAATGTTGTTCTTTACAGCAATCATGGGTCTGATGGCATCGGCAGTTGGTTCTGGAATCAATTATGGCCGCATGAAAGCTTCTACACGTCATGAGACAAAAAAATGGTGATTACAATCGCTTTCTTGTATTCACAGCACTTTTATGTGCGATTGTCACTGTAGTGGCAATTTGTGTGAAAAAAAGATACAGCAGGTGCTCTTCCTATTTCCATTGGTGTACTTATTTTTGTGACAACAGTTCGCTATTATGCAGATGTAGAATATAGACTGAGCTTAAATTACAGAGGCTTTTTCTTCTATTATCTTTTTATTGCAGTAGGTTATGCGATTGGCATGGCGCTGTATGGAATTAGTCATTCCTGGGTAAGCATCTTTATTTTAGGAGAGATGCTTGGACTGCTGTTTGTTACAATCACAGGAAGCATCTTTAAAAAGCCATTTTTTAAAAAGAGTCAATTTTTCAGGGAAGATGCAAAAACATGTGTGTCACTGTCATCGGCATATCTGCTGTCAGATTTTGTAACATACACAGACCGTGTTGTGCTTCCTATGACAGCCGGAGATGCAGCTTCCTATTATTTCTTTATTGCAAGTACTGTCGGAAAGATGAGTTCTCTGATCTCAACACCGTTAAATGGTGTTATCACAGGTCATCTTGCACGCTATCAGGGAAAAATCACAAAGAAGATGTTAACTGGTGTATTTGCTGCATTGTCAGCGCTTGCAGTTATATTGATTGCCGGAACAACACTTGGTTCTCATATTTACGTATATCTCTTTTACAGAGAGGATTACAATGTAGTAAAAAATCTGTTTTTGCTGGCAAATGCAGGACAGGTATTTTCTTTATGAGTAATACAATGATGACAGTCGTGCTTAGATTTGCACCAGAGCGTTATCAGCTGATCATGGGTGTGATTTATGCAGTATTGTTCTTTGCAGCAGTAGTTCCTGCTATGTACCTTTACAAAATCTGGGGTGCTGTATGGGGACTTCTTGCAGTCAAATGTCGATTTAAGTTCATTATTAATTACAATGCTGGCTTTTTGGCATTGTCAAAAAATGAGCGAAAAGAAAGGGTGTGAAAAAATGAGTCAGAAACATCAAAAGAGTCAGGCACGTAGTATTTCAGTAAATGCAATTGCTGAAAAGCCGCTTCTTATCTGGGATTATGTAGCATTTGCTGCAATCGCAGTCTTTTGCTTTTTAGTTTTTCAGCAGTCCGATCTTTTGCATACGGCAGGCTGCAGCTACGGTTATTTAAATGGTCATTTCCGTGATTTTTATGATTATTGCGGAACATTTGATATTCATCCGGCATACATGCCAAGCTTTTATCTTATCTTTGCCATCTGGAATATTCCGATGCGTCTGTTTGGCGTCGTGACATTTCCAACGGAAAATCTACCTGTTCTTGCTATTTTATGGGCAAAGCTCTTACCATGTCTGATCTATGTGGCAAGCGGTGTGTTGATTTATCATATTGCCATCCTTGCAGGAATGGGCAGCAAGAAATCAAAGCTTTGTGCATATGCATGTCTTACTATGCCAGTTGCTTTTTATGCGCAGTTTATCTTTGGCCAGTATGACATCATAATGACATTCTGTGTACTTCTTGGCGTTTACTATTATTTAAAGAAGAAGGACATTTGGTTTATTTTCTGGTTTGCCATTGCGATGACATTTAAATATTCAGCGCTGTTAATCTTTGCACCGCTTCTTTTATATCGTGAGAAAAATTGTATGGAAGATTATTGCATCCTGCGTGCTGCTTATGGTGCCATTTGTATTGGAGTTTTTTTGTTTACATGAAACAGCCCGGTATTTCAGGCATATGTGTTTGGATTTGGCGGAAATGCAGTCAGCAGTCCGACAGGCTACATCATGAATGCAGGATACTATACAGGATTTGAATTATCAACATTCCATTATGAGGTCAGCTTTGCTGTTTTGGCATTTGGTACATTGTGCGCATGGTGTTATTTCAATAAGCCGACAGATGACAGAAAAATTCGTTAATACGGTATTTTATATCTGCTGTCTTGCCTTCTTTGTACTGTTTGGTTTGTCAAAGTGGCATCCGCAGTGGCTGCTGTTTGCCGTACCATTTTGGGTTATCAGTTCAT
>ENA-OQHF01000295-OQHF01000295.1-human-gut-metagenome-genome-assembly--contig:-NODE-295-length-31848-cov-3.825478_pt1 | contig 31848 bp, 29 predicted proteins | sample MGYA00242559_ERZ504709 | MGnify/ENA primary metagenome ERZ504709 (study PRJEB26092, sample SAMD00036203) | human gut metagenome | host: Homo sapiens | study: EMG produced TPA metagenomics assembly of... | reverse complement strand
AGTGAGCAGGCTCAGGTACTCCAGAATGAGTCAGCAGAATGGAGAGCAGGAGACTGCAGCAGAAGAAGTTTCTACAGAGGAAGTATCCGCAGCAGAAGCTTCTGCAGAGACAGCATCCGCAGATGTAGTGTCTGCAGAGGAGACATCCGCAGAGACAGCACCCGTAGAAACAGAGACGGCAGTCGAAACATCAGAGAGCGTAGATAACGCAGAGACTCTTGCCCAGGATGAAGGGAACGCTTCTCAGGTATCAGAGACAGGTTCCATCGAAGACAATTATTTTACTGCACAGGATGGCCTTCTTAAGATCGATACCAACGGACATGTGGGATATTATCTTTTTAATGAAGACGGATATCTGGTAACCGGCCGTATGACCCGTGAGCCAGGTGCAGCAGGTTATACCGGAACACAGAAAACAGAATGGTATTTCCTTGAAAGCTCCAAAGCTTCCCTGTATTCGGATTCCACCGGAAAAGCGATCACACCGTGGACATCCAATCTTGGCCAGCAGAAGAGAAATTACTGGTTATGGACAGGAACTATTTTCCGCTATTATAATTCTCAGGGTGATTACAAATCCATAGAGGCTCAGAACCTTGCAGGCAAGATCAAGAAGATCGGAAATGCTTATTATACACTGATGCGTAACGGAAAACCGCGAACAGGGATCCTGAAGCTGACAACCGGTTCCACAACATATCAGTATTACTTCCAGCCGGCATCAAAGGAAGGAGAGATACCGGGAAAGCTTTTTTATGGCGGATGGACATATGTTTTAAACAGCAAAAATCAGAAACGTTTTATCTATTGTAGCCCGAAGGCTGCCACACGTGGACAGATCATGAAACATGGAGTTTATGTATCACCTGTAATGTCCAAGAAATATCGGTACATGCTGAATGCCAGCGGCTATGTTATGACGAATACAATGGCGAAGGCGCAGAATAACGCATATTATATTACAGACAGCAAGGGCCGCGTCATTACAAAAAAACTTGTGAAGTATAAAGGCAGCAGATATTATTTCGGAGACAATGGCCAGAGAGTTTCCTGGAAGAATTGCTGGCATGGTTGCCCGGGTGCATCCAACAAGATTTATTATTTCGGAAGTACAGCAGGAAAGATTGTTGAAAAATATGGCTGGCAGAAGGTGACCGATGCAAAAGGCCAGTTCTTCGGATGGTTTTATTTCGACAAAAATGGAAATCATTATAAGAGCCAGATGGTAACAAACAAGTCCTCCAAAAAGAGCTATTATTTCAACAGCACAGGACAGCTTGCAACCGGAAAGACCAAGATCGGTAAAAATTATTATTTCTTTGCAACATCAGATGCTAATGCGCGCAGAGGCTGGATGTACAAGAGTACATTGATCCGTTACCAGAATAAGTGGTATTATGCAGGCGGCAACGGCGTTCTGAAAAAATTCAGGCTGGCAGAAGGTCGGTAAATACTGGTACTATCTGCAGAACTATACCGTTGTGACAAATAAATCCATGAAGCGTGGTTCCGTAAATGGTTATCTGGACAGCCAGGGACGTTTTTCCACCGGCTGGGTGATCGTCAGCGATTACTATGATCAGGTCAAATATATCGATCCGAACAGCGGTTCCAAGTATCTGACCAATACAAGCAGATGGATCAATGGAAAACTGTATTACTTTGATAAGAACGGTTACCGCCGCAATGATGTTTCAAATATTTACGGAGGACCATATTACCTGGAGGTTGATAAGACCAACGGTGTTATGACTGTATACACAAACAGCAGCAAGACGATTCCGGTTAAGACAATCCGTGTTTCTGTAGGTCTTTCCGGAACACCTACATGGGATGGTACATACAGACTGAGCCGCAGTCTGAGATGGCAGCCACTGATGGGACCGTCCTGGGGACAGTACGGAACACATGTTGACGGATGCGGACAGGGAGGAATCTTTATCCATTCCGTAGCCGGATCGACCAGGAGTGTTTACAATCTTCCGGCAGGTGAGTACCTGAAGCTTGGTCAGCCTGCATCTCACGGATGCATCCGTACCTGTGTGGCTGATGCGAAGTGGGTATATGAGAACTGTAACGGTTCTACGATCCACATTTACAGCAGCGGAAATTACGTTAATAATGAATCCTTCAAGGGACCATTAGGCCGCAGACCGCTGGCAACTTTCCGTGGAGCCGGAAACTTTGATCCTACAGACCCGGAAGTTCCGTGATCTTTACCGAACAGTACCAGAAAGAAATATATAGAATAACAGAAGACCGATGTTCAGCTGTATGGAGCTGACATCGGTCTTTTTCCATATATGGCTTTACTTTCCATTTTTCCATATGTATAATAAAAGTTGTGCAAAAATAAACAACATACTTTATGGAAGGAAACTAAAATGAAAAACTGGAAGAAATGGCTGGTGGCAGGTTGCATGGCAGCACTGCTGGGAATCGGAACAATGGGAACTACAGCGATGGCCATGGGCGGTGGAGGTGTAGACCGAAGCGAGGCAGTTGCTGAGGAAGAAAAAGTCCCCAGCGGGAAGGCAACACAGAATTCCAGGGTAAGTTCAAAGGCCTGGAAGAAGATCAATGGTGTCTGCTATAACGGAAGTGGCCAGAAGCTGGAAGGTGCTGTCACACGTGGAATCGATGTTTCCGAGTGGCAGGATACTATCAACTGGAGCCAAGTCAAAAAGTCCAATGTAGATTTTGCCTTTGTCAGGGTTTCCTATGGCCTGAATCATCTGGATAAGACATATGATTACAACATGAAGCAGGCTGAGAAGGCAGGGGTTCCGACAGGAACCTATGTGTACAGCCTTGCACTGAACACACAGCAGGCACTGAAGGAAGCGCAGCTTGCCATCCGTAAAATGGATGGATATAAAGTATCCTATCCGGTGGTTTATGACATTGAATATGATCAGATGCGTAATCTTTCCGCATCACAGATCGCGGATCTGGCAAAAACCTTCTGCAATGAGGTAAAAAAAGCCGGATATCATCCAATGATCTACTGCAATACAGACTGGTATGACAACAAGCTTGACTGGAGCAAGATGACAGGTTATGATGTATGGCTTGCGCGGTACGGTGATACGATCCCGGCTCCTGACAAGAAAAAGTACAAATATACCATCTGGCAGTCCACCGATGGTGACGGTGGCGGATATCTGAATACCACCAAGGGTCTGGTTGCGGGAATCCCGTCTTATTCTACTGTAGATATTGACTTCGGTTATGTTGATTATACCAAGATCATCACACCCAGATGGCATGCACAGACCGGCTACAAAGCATCCACCAGACCGGATACCAGCAACTATAAAGGAAAAACCGGCTGGGCAACAGAGAACGGAAAGAAATTTTATTATGTCAATGGTGTCAAAAAAATACGGCTGGGTTCAGGTGAAAAATAAGAAATATTATATCCATAAGACCGCAGGAATGTGCCGTTCAAAGCTGATCAGGGATTCCAAGAATATTTCCAGATATGTAGACAAAAATGGAGTCCTTGTGAAAAATACTTGGATCACCTATAAGGAGAAAAAATATTATTTTGACAAAAACGGACATGCATTAAAAGGCATGAAAAAGGTTGGAAAGAACTATTATTATTTTCAGGCCAAATACGGATACATGATGAGACATGTGCGGTACATGAACAGCAGGAATGATGTATATTATTTTGGCGGTGACGGCGTTATGGTCAAAAAGGTATTCTATACATGGAGCGGAAACGATGAAAGCCATACCTATTATTTTGGCTCCAATGGAAAGATGCAGAGAGGCTGGATCAAACTGGACGGAAAGAGATATTATTTTGATCCGGAAACAGGAATCATGTACAAAAACTGTACAATTAAGAAAAACGGAAAGAGCTATACATTTGATGAAGATGGTGTATACACAACTGTATCCGCAGCAAATAAGAAAAAATAAAAAAATGCCGGCAGCGAACGTAAAGCTGCCGGCATTTTTATGTTCATAAGGTATAAACAAGGATTCCCAGGATGATGATCAGATTTCCGATGATCTTTCCGCGGGAAATTTTTTCTTTCAGGATCTGCCAGGAAAACAGCAGGACAAAAACATAGGCGGCAGTATCGATCACCGGCCCGAATTTCATATCCACTTTGGTGTAGCACCAGGTATTCAGGAGCAGCACTCCGAAAAAGATACCATAGGCCAGGATCACCCGCCAGTTCAGATATTCCCGGAGGGGATTTTTGTATTCCATATTGGCACTCTGCTTCAGAAGTACCTGGGAAATTGCCGAAAAAAAGGTTCCTGCCAGCATGATCAGCATAAATGTTCTATTCATATCTCTGCACCATCCAGACTCCGATCAGAACGATCAGGATGCCGATGATGTTCTGAAGCGAAAGATTTTCGTGAAAAATGATCACAGCCCATACCTGGGACCACAGAAGATAGACGCTTTTGTTGGCGTAGGCCGTGGAAAGAGAAAATTTTTTGATCACCTGCTGCCATGCAATGGCGTAGATCCCACAGTTTGCGATCATAAGAAAAAGAAATACATAGAGAAGAGGACTATGAAGCCCTTCTTTATTATAATAAACCGATGCAAGCTTGGAAAAAACGCTGGTAAGAGAAAACAGCAGGATATTCAGATGAAGCTGAATATAATCTTTGATTTTTGTCATGTTTCCTCCATATCATAAATGTGATTATCATAGACTGATAATCAATATATATCATCCGGCAGGTTTATGCAAGAAAATGTTTGAACAATGTAACGGTTTACAACAGGAAATGAAAATGATAAGATTAAACGATAAGTGTCAATTGATACAAAAGAGAGGAAAAACGATATGTGTTTATATTCAGTGGTTGTTCCTGTATACAATTCAGAACATACGCTGCAGGAACTGTACACCCGTCTGGAAAAAGTATTCCGGGAAACGATAAAAGAAGAATTTGAACTGATCCTTGTAGATGACGGGTCCAAAGACCGGTCTTTTGCGGTTATGCAAGAACTCCGGGAAAAAGATTCCCGTGTCAAGATCATCCAGATGGCAAGGAATTTCGGACAGCATCCTGCGCTTCTGTGCGGATTTGCCCACACAAAGGGAGAGTTCATCGTAACTATGGATGATGACCTTCAGCATCAGCCTGAGGAGCTCCCCAAAATGATCAATGTAATGAAGGAACGTGACGATGTGGATGTGATCATCGCAAGTTATGAAGGACGTAAGCATAATCTGATTCGGAAGCTGGGCACAAAGCTGTCTGTATGGGCAACTTCCAAAATGCTCGGCAAGGATCCGAACCTTCAGATCACCAGTTATCGACTGATCCGCCGGTTTCTGGTGGAAGCCATGCTGAAGACCAATACATATCTTCCGCAGATTGGAAATCTTCTGGTTTTAAGCTCCAACCGTATTATCAATGTTCCGGTGCAGCATGCAGCACGTGCATATGGAAAGAGCGGATATTCTTTTCGCCGCCTTGTGAAGGATCTCATCTATGATATTACTGCCCATACGGCATTTCCGTTGCTTATGGTGCGAAACATCGGCATTGCCAGTTTTCTGGTAAGCTTTTTACTGGGGATCTATTATCTGGTGAGATATTTTCTGTGCGGGATCTCAGTGGAAGGTTGGACATCTCTGATGCTTGTGATGCTGGCATTTTTCGGACTGACATTGCTTTCGATCGGGATCATCGGTATTTATCTCATGAATATTCTCAATGAGGCCAAAAAGATGCCGCACTATGTGATCCGTCAGGAGGAGACAGACTGATGAAAAAAGAGATTGGCGGCTATCTGGAACTGGAAGAACCGGCGGGACAGGAATACTATCCGGATCTCTGCGGCGTGAATCTCGGAAGAACAGCGCTTTTGTGGCTGATGGAAGCACGCAGGTGCAAAAAGATCTACCTGCCATTTTTTCTCTGCGATTCCGTAACCGGTGCCTGTGAGAGGTCCGGGGCAGAAATCGAATTTTATCATATGGATGAAGGTCTGCATCCGGTTCTTGAGGAGAGAACTCTTCCGGAAGGAGAATATCTGTATCTGGTAAATTATTATGGCCAGCTTACTGATGATAAGATCCGGAAATATAAAAAAATCTATGGAAATATCATTGTGGATCATACGCATGCGTTTTTTCAGAAGCCGCTGCCGGGTGTGGACACTCTGTACTCCTGCAGAAAATTTCTCGGAGTCAGTGACGGAGCATATCTGTCTACCGATGCGGAACTGGAACCGGAAAAGAAGCCTCTGGACCATTCCATGGGAAGAATGGAGCATATTCTGGGACGTTATGAATATGATGCCGGAACCTTCTATCAGAAAATGCTGGATAATGCAGCAAATTATCATGAGATGGAGATCCGCCGAATGTCCCGTCTGACCGGAAACCTCCTCAGGACTATGGATTATTCCGGTATCAAAACAAGAAGAGAACAGAACTACCGTCTGCTGTCGCAGCTTCTTCCTTCAAGGAATGCTTTTACAGGGGAGGTGCCGGAGGGACCGTTTGCCTATCCGTATTATCATAAGAACGGATTGGAGCTTCGACACTGGCTGGCAGGCCGTAAGATTTTTGTGCCAACAAACTGGCGCAATATCCTGGAAGAATTTGACAGGGATACCATGGAATATGACTGGGCTGCCAATGTGCTGCCGCTTCCCTGTGATCAGAGATACGGGGCAGAAGAAATGCAGTATATCGCGGATTCCATAAGAGAATGGGAGGAAACGGAATCATGAAACACAGATTGCTGATACTGGGAACACTGGGAGAATTTGTGCAGCTGGTGCAGAAGGCCCGCGAAAAAGGATACTACACCATTGTCTGCGACGGATATCCGAATGGTCCGGCAAGAGAATTTGCAGATGAGGCATTTCAGATCCCGGTAACAGATACGGAACAGATCGCCTGTCTCTGCCGGAAAAAAGAGATTGATGGGATCATCACATCCTTTTCCGACCTTCTTCTGGAATGTATGGTCAAAGATTGCGGACCCGGGCAGGAATCCCCGTTATCTGAAACCGGAGCAGCTTCCCTGGTATCGTGATAAACAGCGACCAGAGCACTGCTTACCGAACTGGGACTTCCCACTCCGGGCTTTCGAAAAATCCCGATCGCATACTTTAAAGACAGGTCCAAAAAAACTCAGCTGAAAGAGCTGCTTGAGGGACTTCGCTATCCGGTGGTCAGCAAGCCACTGGATAAATACGGCTCCCGCGGGATCTATATATCCGAAGATCTGGAGGAGCTGATAAACGGGGCAGAAAAAACAGCAGGATTTTCTGATATGCCGGAGATTTTGGTGGAAGAATATAATGATGGTTATGAATTCAATATGATGACCTGGGTGCGGCATGGAAAAGTCCATGTGATCAGTATTGCAGACCGTGAAAAGACATTTGTTGCCAAAGGTGAGATCCCCATCAGCACAAGAAATGTGTATCCTTCCAGATTATTGTCAAAAGTTGAAAAGCCTGCCACAGAACTTCTTCAGGCATATGCGGACAGAACCGGCCAGAGAGACGGAGCCCTTTCCATGCAGTTTTTCTGGAAGCCGGGAGAAGGTATCCAGGTCTGCGAGATCGCCGCACGATTTTTCGGATATGAGCATGAATTGACCGATATGGTCTATGGCTTTAATATGGAAGAGCTTCTTCTTGCATCTCTCTATGATCCGGATAAGCTGGGAAAAAATGCTGGCAGAACACGATGTTCATAAACCACAGTGCTGTGGAGCTGTCATTTATTTTCAGGGAAGGCTTCTTACCATCGAAGATCAGTCTGCGGCAGTCCGGCTGGGAGAGAAAGAACAGGTGGAAAAGCCCTGGATCTTTTATCAGGAAGGAGAGAAGGTCATTGAGCATGGCCCTAATCCGTATCTGGCATTATATTATGTAAAAACAGAGAATCGTAAGGAAATGGATCTTCTCACAGAAGAGTTTTATGAGGAAATGCATATTCTGGATCCCAACGGCCAAGAGGTGGCATACCATAATCAGATCCCGGATTATGCACCGGCAGAAAAATAGGCATTGAATTTACAACATGAGTGTGAGAAAATGGAATGTGCAGTTAATGTAGAAAAACCATGAAGAATAAGAAATAAAGAGGAAATACATGATTGATTTTAACAGACCTGCGTTTACAGGTAAGGAATTTGAGTACATCCGTGACGCAGTAGAACGAGGAATGCTCTGCGGCGACGGGATCTACACGAAGAAATGTTCTGCATGGATGGAAGAGCGCTTTCATGTGGGCCATGTGATGCTGACAACCTCCTGTACCCATGCACTGGAGATGGCTGCTTTTCTGGCAGATATTCAGCCTGGTGATGAGGTGATCATGCCGTCTTATACTTTTGTATCAACGGCAGATGCATTTGTGCTTCGCGGTGCAAGGATCGTATTTGTGGATATCAGACCGGATACCATGAATATTGACGAGAAGCTGATCGAACAGGCGATCACAGATAAGACCCGTGCGATCGTTCCGGTCCATTATGCAGGAGTAGCCTGCGAGATGGACACGATCATGGAGATCGCCGGAAGGCATGATCTGAAGGTAGTGGAAGACGCGGCCCAGGGTGTGGATGCCTACTATAAGGGAAAAGCCCTTGGTACCATTGGAGATTTTGGCTGCTACAGCTTCCATGAAACTAAGAACTATACCATGGGAGAGGGCGGTGCGATCCTGTTCAACGGGGAGCAGTACCTGGAGAAGGCAGAGATCCTGAGAGAAAAAGGAACGGACCGCAGTAAGTTTTTCCGTGGTCAGGTAGATAAATACCGCTGGATGGATTATGGATCATCCTATCTTCCGAGCGAATTGAATGCGGCATATCTTTATGCCCAGCTGGAGCAGCATAAGAAGATCAGCGATAAGCGGATGCAGATCTATGATTTTTACAATGAGAACCTCAGGTTTCTGGCGGAGGAAGGAAAGATCCAGCAGCCTTATGTACCGGAAGAATGCACACATAATGCACATATGTACTACATTAAGGTACATGATATCCAGGTACGCACAAGGCTTCTGAAATATCTCCGCGAAAAGGATATCTGCAGTGTGTTCCATTATGTACCCCTTCATTCCGCACCGGCAGGAAAAAAAATTCGGAAGATTTTCCGGAGAAGATGTTTATACTACAAAAGAAAGCGAGCGTCTTATGCGACTGCCCATGTTCTATAATCTGGATATGGAGGATGCGAAGAGAGTTGTGGATGCGATTGCTTCCTTTGACGGGTTTTAACAGAAGAAGGGGAGAGCTATGAAAAAAATAAAAAATTTACTGGCAGTTTTCGCAGCAGTCAGTGTGGCGTTGATGCTGCCGTTACAGACCATGGCTGCAGTGGATCTGAATGCGAAATATGATATCAGCACCAACCAGATCCAGGGATGGCCGGCAGGACCGGATATTACCTCAGATACCGGTATCCTGATGGATGCAGACACAGGAGTTGTTCTTTATAACAAGGGCGGAGATGAACAGAGATATCCGGCCAGCATTACCAAGATCATGACCTTGCTGGTGGCAGTGGAGAACTCCACCATGGATGAGAAGGTGACCTTTACAGAGACCGGGGTGCGTAATGTTACGGCAGATTCCAGTAATATCGGCACAAAGGTGGGCGAAGTCCTGACTATGGAGGATTGTCTTCATGCTCTGATCATCCAGTCTGCCAATGACGTTGCGGCACAGATCGCAGAGCATATCGGCGGGACAGAGCAGGCATTTATCGATATGATGAACCAGCGCGCCAGTGAGATCGGATGTACCAATACACATTTTGCAAATTCCAGCGGACTTCCGGATGATAATCATTATTCTTCTGCGCGGGATATGGCGCTGATCTTCAGAGAAGGACTGAAAAATGAAACATTCCGTACGGTTGTGGGCACACCGGACTATATCATCCAGCCTACAAATATGAACAGCCAGCAGAGGATCCTGCATACCCATCATCCTATGTTTGCACCGGAAAGCGGATTTTACTATGAAGGCTGCATTGGTGGAAAAACCGGAACTACCGTTGCGGCAGGGCATACACTTGTCACAGGAGTGACCAGAGATAATACCACATATATTGCAGTGACCATGCGTGGAACAGAACTTTCCAATTCCTGTATGGACAGTACGGCTATGTTCAATTACGCATTTGAGAATTTCACAAAAACAGAAGTAAATGGCGGCTATGTATTCCTTCCAAAAGGGGTGGAGCTGAACTCCCTTACCGAGAAGTCAGAGAATACCAACGGGAAAACAGAAACCGGTTACTATTTAGGAGATTATCTGATCGGTACTGCAAGTGTTGCACAGGCAACCGATACACCTGTACCGGAACCGACTGCTGCAGCAGAAGACAGCCAGGAAGCGGACATTTCCGGATCGGAAGCTTCCACAGAAGCAGTAAAGGAAGATGGCAGCAAAACAACAGAGAAGAGTACAGTCGGAGAGGACACCAGCGAAAAAAAGAGCATTCCTGCCCTGCGTAAGATCCTTCTTATGCTCATGGCAGTGATGATCCTGATCCTGATTTCCCTTCTTGCGGCTCTTAGAATAAAAGAAAAGAAACATCACAAATAAATCAAAACAGAAAAGGAGAACAAAAAAATGGGAAAAATAAAAGTAACACAGTGCGGAGATATTGAAGGATTGAAAGTGATCGAGCCAACTGTATTTGGTGATTCCAGAGGATATTTCATGGAAACATACAATTATAACGATTTCAAGGAAGCAGGCATTGATGTGGAATTCGTTCAGGATAATCAGTCCAGCTCCCGTTACGGTGTTCTCCGCGGACTTCATTTCCAGATCAGCTATCCCCAGGATAAACTGGTACGTGTGGTAAACGGAGAAGTGTTTGATGTTGCGGTTGACCTTCGTGAAGGCTCCAAGACCTTTGGAAAATGGTATGGTGTAGTCCTTTCCGCAGAAAACAAGAAACAGTTCTTTATTCCTAAGGGATTTGCTCATGGTTTCCTAGTACTTTCCGAGAATGCAGAGTTCACCTACAAGTGCTCTGATTTCTATCATCCAAACGATGAGGGCGGACTGATCTGGAATGACAAGGACATTAACGTTGAGTGGCCGATCCCGGAAGGCATGGAGCTTATTTTCTCCGACAAGGACCAGAAGTGGGGAAGCTTCGAGGAATATAAGAATCGATAAGGAATTGCAGAATGAAGAAAATATTAGCTTTGCCGGCGGAGCTGTACCAGAATCGAAAGCTGGTTTTAAGCCTTGCAAAAAATGATTTCAAAACAAAATATGCAGGATCCTATCTTGGTATTGTCTGGGCATTTATCCAGCCTATCGTAACGATCCTGGTCTACTGGTTTGTATTTTCCGTAGGACTGAAGGCCGGAACGGTATCGGATTACCCTTTTGTACTCTATCTGGTATCCGGTATCGTGCCGTGGTTTTTCTTCCAGGATGCATTAAACGGTGGAACCAATGCCCTGATCGAATACAATTATCTTGTGAAGAAGGTTGTATTCAAGATCAGCATCCTTCCCATCGTAAAGATCATCTCCGCACTTTTCGTGCATGTTTTCTTTGTGGCCTTTGCACTGATCTTATGTGCATGCTACGGATATACACCAAGCCTTTATACACTGCAGATCATTTATTACTCTGTCTGCACCTTCCTTTTTGTACTGGGACTTGTGTATGCTACAAGTGCGATCGTCATTTTTTTCCGTGATCTGACCCAGATCATCAGTATTTTTCTTCAGGTGGGTGTATGGCTTACACCGATCATGTGGGATATCAATATGCTTTCTTCACATCCATGGCTGATCAAGCTGTTTAAGCTGAATCCGATGTACTATGTAGTTACGGGCTACCGTGATTCCATGCTTGGGCATATCGGGATCTGGAACCATGCTTCATGGACGATCTATTTCTGGGTAGTTACGATCCTGCTTTTCGGACTGGGATCTGTGATATTCAAACGTCTGAAGCCGCATTTTGCAGATGTGCTTTAATTGAATGCGGATGGCGGATATCCGCCTGATCCGGATCGGACAGTTCCCATGGGGGATTTGCTCTGTAAGGATAAAAAGCAGAATGGCGGCAGATTGTGAGAGTGAACGATTTACACAAAAGTGAGGTTGAAAATGGCAGAAGATATTGCGATTTCAGTAAATGATGTCAGTAAGATGTACAAGCTTTACGATAATCCTATGGATCGTCTTAAGGAGTCCCTGGGATTATCCAGAAAAAAGAAATATAAAGAGCATTATGCGCTCAACCATGTATCCTTTCAGGTGCATAAGGGAGAAACAGTGGGAATTATCGGAACAAATGGTTCCGGTAAATCCACGATCCTGAAGATCATCACCGGCGTACTTTCGCCTACGGCCGGAGAAATAGCCGTAAACGGAAGGATCTCAGCGCTTCTGGAGCTGGGAGCCGGATTTAACGGAGAATATTCCGGACTTGAAAATGTATATCTCAACGGAAGCATGATCGGTTTTTCTAGGGAAGAGATCGATGCCAAGCTGCAGTCTATTCTGGATTTTGCAGATATCGGTGATTTTATCTATCAGCCGGTAAAAACATATTCCAGTGGTATGTTCGTGCGTCTGGCTTTTGCGGTAGCTATCAATATCGATCCGGAGATCCTGATCGTTGATGAGGCTCTTTCCGTAGGAGATGTATTTTTCCAGGCAAAATGTTACCGGAAGTTCGAAGAGTTCAAGGAAATGGGGAAGACCATTCTGTTTGTAAGCCATGACCTGAGCAGCATCGGAAAATACTGTGACCGTGTTGTGCTTCTAAACAAAGGTGAGAAGCTTGCAGAGGGTGGTGCCAAGGAGATGGTCAATCTTTACCGTCGTGTGCTGGTCAATCAGTATGACGATGCAGATCTGGAAGAAAACACAGACGATGCAGAAGAGGGACAGGTGACGGAGAACCAGGCAGCCGGAGCAGACGTTTCACTGAAAGCACATACCGGAAGCGGTAAAGCTATGAAGGACAGCCTGAACCTGAATCCCAAGGTCCTGGAATACGGCAGTAAGCTTGGCGAGATCGTGGATTTTGCCATCCGGGATGATACAGGTATGATCACCAATGTGATCGAAAAAGGCAAGGAATTTTCCGTTCAGATGAAAGTGAAGTTCCAGGCAGATGTCAGCGATCCGATCTTTGCATTTACCCTGAAAGATCTGAAAGGCACCGAGATCACAGGAACCAATACCATGTATGAACATACGCCTCTGAAACCGCAGAAGGCAGGCGATGTCCGTGAGATCACCTTCAAACAGGTGATGCCTCTGGAGGCAGGGGAATATATGCTGTGTCTGGGCTGCACCGGATATAAAGATGGTGATTTTACCGTATTTCATCGTCTTTACGATGTGTGTAACCTGACCGTGATCACAGATAAGAAAGCAGTGGGATATTTCGATCTGTTTTCCAAAAGTATCTGTGAAATAAGTGGAGGAACGACTATGGCAGAGTTGAATTTAGATATTATACGGCGAAGGGTCATTATTCCGATGGGGATATCGAGGAAACACTTCTGAAAATGGCGCAGGAAGGCAAATCTTTTGAAGACCTGCCGGAGGAAGAGGTGAGTTTTCCAATGATCTACCATTTTTCAGGGGTGCGGGAGAATATTTTAAACTGGTATCCTCTGAAAAAGTCGGATTCCGTTCTTGAGATCGGAGCCGGATGCGGAGCCATTACCGGAATGCTTTGCCGCAAGGCCGGTCATGTGACTTCCGTGGAGCTTTCCAAACGTCGGGCAGATATCAATTATGCGAGAAACAAGGATAAGGAAAATCTGACGATCATGGTTGGAAACCTGAATGACATGATTTTTTCGGAAAAATTCGACTATGTGGTAGTAAACGGTGTGCTGGAGTATGCCATGAGCTTTACCGAGGGAAAAACTCCCTACGAGACATTTCTTCAGCGGATGGGTGCTTATCTGAAGCCTGAGGGAAGACTTCTGATTGCCATTGAGAACAGACTGGGACTGAAGTACTTTGCCGGAGCACCGGAGGATCACACAGATCTTCATTTTTTCGGGATCAACGGATATCCGGGAAATCAGTCTGTGCGCACCTTTTCCAAGAATGAACTGGGAGAGCTGCTGGAAAACAGCGGCTTTCCTTTTCTGCGCTTTTACTACCCGTATCCGGATTATAAATTTCCGACAGAGATTTTTACAGATGAGAGCCTTTATACCAATTCCTACGGAAGAAGCTATCCTGTATACACAGACAAAACAGCAGATCTTTTTGCAGAAAGTGAAGGCGTAAAGGCTTTCGAAAAAGAGAAGATCCTGGACAGCTTTGTGAATTCTTTTCTTGTGGAGGCAGGACGTGCCGAAAACCGGAACCCGGAGGAAATCCTTTATGTGAAGCTGAACCAGGAGCGAAAAGAAAAGTTCCGTCTTCTGACCAGAATCGTCCGGGAGAACGGAGAGATCCGTGCGGAAAAAGAGGCTATGGCGCCCCAGGCTGAGAAATTTGTGGAAAAACTGGAAAAAACCGGAACAGAGAGTACCGGATCCGATAAATACAAGAATCTTCCCTGCAGGGCAGAAAACGGAAAGATCTCTTATCCGCTCCTTACTGGAAAAACTCTTCACCAGGAAATCGCAGAGCTTGCCCAGAAAGAAGATCTTGAAGAGATCAAGGCCCTTCTTAAAAAATTCTATCAGGAATTTTTCGGGGCTCGTCAGATTGTGGATTACAGGACCGGAGAGTTCCGCGAGGTATTTGGTGATCATCCGGGAAGAGAGGATTACGAATGTGTCTGCCCGGCCAATGTGGACCTGATCTGCAGCAACATCTTTATGGGAGAAAAGGAAAATCAGATCATAGATTATGAGTGGATGTTTGATTTCCCTGTGCCTGTGAATTTTATCATGTGGCGCCTGATCCATGAACTGTATACACATGTTTCTGAGCTGCCGCGGTTATGTCATGAGGATGAGATGATGGCGGAGTTTGATATCAGCTATACAGACTATGAGATATTTATGGATTGGACCATGCATTTCGTCTATGAGTATGTGGGCTGTGGTTCCCTGATCCCGTTTGAACAGAAAAAGGTGCCGGTTTCCGTAACAGAGCTGGTGAACAGAGAAAGAGAAAAGCACCAGATGCACAGCAAGCTGTACTATGATCTTGGTGAGGGATTCTGTGAAGAGCATACACTTTATGCAGAGGGAAAACTTTCCGGAAACCGTTCCGGGTAGAGTTTGCGCTTTCCGGTATCAAAGGAATACGAAATCTCCGCTGGAATCCTGCAAACGGTCATTTCCTGAAAGTGAGGATAGAGCGTCTGGATTGCGGATGCAGTGCGGAGCTTGTGCCTCAGGGTGTCCATATGAAGGTGGATAACAGTACCACTGCGTTTTTTACCACCGATGGCTTTTATCTTATCGATGTTACGCACCCGGAAAATGTGGACAGGATCGTAATAGAGGGAAAACTTGACTGCCTTGAGCTTCCGGATGTGGAAAAGCTTCTGGCCTTTGAAAAAGAGCGTGAAGTACGAAGAGAACAGGAGCGTGTCAGAAAAGAGGCTGAACGTGCCGCAAAGCAGGCTGCAGAGGAAGCAGCACGTGCGCAGGAAGAGGCCCTTCGTCATCCAGGCAAAAAAGCGCAGGTAAAGAGACTGGTCAAAAAGGTTCTTCGTTATCATACAGAGCCGGCAGCAGTGATGGGGGTGGAGACAACTCCTACCTGTATGGGCAGTGTTGACTTCTTCCATTATGAGAATGGCACCTTAAATGCCATTGGCTGGGCCTTTGATCCGACGTTTGCGTCTATGGGACAGCCAAGGATCGCATTTTATCAGGGAACACAGAAGCTTCAGGAGGCTTCCTGTACTACGATCTACCGTACGGATGTGGCTAATGCCATTGGAAATCCGGATGCGGAAAGTGCCGGATTTTCTTTCTTGGCAACGGTTCTTGCGCCGGCAGAGACTTCTGTTTTCCTGGAATACGGAACCGCAGCGGATACCGGAAGATTCCTTATCGGAAAGATCCCGGGAACCAGGGATCAGAAAGAGCTTCTGGTATACGCGATCGAAGATCCGAAGAGTATCGGAAATCTCCGTCATTTCAAACAGCGTCATATACGCAGTGCGAGAAAGGCATATCCACAGGCAGTCTATCAGCAGAAGGTGGATGTGATCGTGCCGGTTTACAACGGACTGGAGTATTTTGATGCCCTGTTTTCCGGAATTGAAAAGACAAAGGTTCCATATCGTCTGATCATCGTAAATGACAAGAGTCCGGATCCTGAGGTAGGAAACTATCTGGAAAAATATGCCGCAGAGCATGACAATGTGGTACTTCTGAATAATGAGACCAATATGGGCTTTCTTCCGTCTGTAAACCGTGGATTAAAGATGGCGGAAAATCATGTGGCTCTTGTAAATACAGATGTGGAGGTTCCGGAAGAGTGGCTGGAGCGCCTGATGCTTCCGATCTTTGCAAAGGAAAATATTGCAACCACCACACCGTTTACCACTTGCGGAACCATCTGCAGCTTCCCGGATTTCTGCCGGGATAACAAACTGTTTGAGGGAATGCCGCTGTGGGAGATCGATGATGAATTCCGCATGATCCGTCCGCAGTATCCGGCCATGCCTACCGGTGTGGGCTTCTGCATGGGTATGAACCTGAAAGCGATCCAGGAGGTTGGCCTTCTGGATGAGGAGAATTTCGGAAAAGGCTACGGTGAGGAGAATGACTGGTGCCAGCGTGCCATAGCTGCAGGCTATGAGAACGTGCATGTGGATAACCTGTTTGTATATCACAAGCATGGTGGAAGCTTCCCGTCTGAGGAAAAGCAGAGACTTCTGAAAGAGCACAGTGAGGCGCTGCTCCGCAAGCATCCGGATTACAACAAGGATACTGCGGATTACTGCAGAAGAGACCCGCTTCGTCCGGTAAGACTCTACGTGGAAATGAAGCTTCTCAACAGGAAGCTGGATGTGCCTACTATTGTGGCCTTTTGACCATGAATCTTGGCGGCGGTGCAACGGCTTATCTTGTTGGAAAAAAGACGTCTGGCTCTGCGGGAAGGATACCGTTTTTGTGACCATCCGCTATAATATCGTAAGCAATCGTTTTTACTTTACGTATCAGTATAAGCAGTATGAGATGGAATTTTTTGCAAATGATCTGGAAACTGCCCTTGGTGAGCTGATGCGTGTGGATTGAGATCTGGATCAACGAGCTTGTAACCTATCAGAATCTTTACGGAACCCTGGAACGTATCCTGCGTCTTAAGAGAGAGCAGGGTGCGAAGCTCCTTATGCTTCTTCATGATTTCTTTGCCCTTTGCCCGGCAGTGAATCTGATCGATGCAGAAGGAAAATACTGTGGTGTTCCATCCTGTGAGGTCTGCGATAAATGTATTCCGGATAACCGCAGCAATGCCTGCACAGAATACGGAACCGGAACGCTCTGGCGTACAAAATTCCGGGAATTTCTGTCAAACTGTGATGAGATCCGTGCATTTTCCGATGATACGGCAAGGCTGTTCAAGCGTGCTTATCCGGATGTATACAAGCTCCATGTGATCCCGCATGCACCCCATTACCTTCCGGCAGTGAAAAAAATAAAAAACAACAGAGACCTTTAACATTGGTCTTATCGGCGTACTCTGCTACAAAAAAGGCCTGGAGGTTGTGAAGGCGCTTGCAGGATATATCGAAGAGAATGAACTGAATATCCGTCTGAGACTGATCGGTACTTCCGACGAAGAGATCGAAAGTCCGGTATTTTCCCAGACAGGAAGATATACAAGAGAGGAGATTCCAAGACTTACCCTGGAGCAGGATATTGATATGTTCCTGATCCCGTCCGTATGGCCGGAGACCTTCTCCTACACAACCTCGGAGATCATTTCCATGGGATTTCCGGTAGCTGTACTTCCGGTAGGTGCACCTGTAGAAACGTGTGAAACGCTATGCCAAGGGCCTTGTCCTGAAAGATGAGAAGCCGGAGAATATTGTGGAAGAGATGATTTCTCTGTGGAAAACTCTCGGCGAAAGTGAGCTCCCTGTGGAAAAACGCAGGCTTCTTTTCGTAGGAGAGGAGATTTCCTTTGCTTCCAGATATCGTGTGGAGCATTTCCGGGAGCAGCTGATCCTTAAAGGCTATGCATCGAAGTTTATCCAGATGGATCAGGCAGAGCAGGAAAAGATCGAGGAATATACAGCAATTGTGATGTACCGCTGCAGCAGACTGATGGAAGCAGAACTGCTTGCCAACCGGGCGAAAGCAGCCGGGATTCCTGTTTACTATGATGTAGATGACCTGATATTTAATTACGAAAAAATTTCCAGACTGCATTTTCTGAAGGGAAGCGAGTACAGCGACTTCCGCACAACTACAGACCGTATCCATGGATGTATGGGATTTTGTGACGGATATTTTACATCCACGAAGACACTGGCAGGAGAGATCCGGGAAGAATTTCCGGGAAAACCGGTGGTGATCAACCGCAACTGTATGAGTATGGAGATGGAAATCCTTTCCCACGAGGCTGTGGAGCAGACTGACAAGGATAAAGACCGGATTTATATCGGATATTTAAGCGGTTCCAAAACCCATGATCAGGATTTTGCCCAGGTGGAGGCAGCACTTCTGGAGGTGATGGAGCGCCACCCGGAGGTTTATCTGAAACTGGTGGGTGTGCTGGATGAATCCGGAATGGAGCCGGTGCAGAACCGCATCGAGAAGCTTCCGTTTATGGACTGGAGACAGCTGCCTGCCGTGATCGCAGGGCTTGATATCAATCTGATGCCGTTGGAGAACAGCCTGTTCCACTGGTGTAAGTCCGAGAATAAGTGGACAGAGGCTGCCCTTGTAAAGGTTCCAAGTGTCATGAGTCGTAACTGTGAGATGGAATACGTGGTTGAAAATGGAAAAGATGGCTGGATGTGCACCACAAAAGAAGAGTGGGTCAGTGCCCTGGAAGCTCTGATTACCGATGAGAAGGCCAGAAAAGCCATGGGTGAGGCCGCACATCAGAAGGTTATGGAGCATTACCTTACAGTAAATACCGGAAAGGATGCAATGGAGGAACTGTTATGCAGCGAGAGCTATACGAAGTAGAAAAGGACAGGTTTGACCTGAAGGACAGTTCTCTGTATCACCTTCAGGGAACCTGGCCGAAGGATCATAAGCCGGAAGCCGTTCTTGACGGGGAAAAGCTTCCGGCAGCCATCAGTGCCCAGGAGCGTGTCAGCGCCCTGGAGCGCTTTAAGGATCTGGATCTGGTAAACGGAGAACGTGTGCAGATGGAAATCTGCCTGCCGGATCTGGAGGGCAAAAAGAAGCTTGTTGTTTATGCGGTAAAGGGTGAAAAACGTGTCCGGTGGTTTTCTGTTTCGGCAGCACAGCTTTACAGGAAACAGGGAAAACCGCAGTACTTTATTGAGAGCATCGAGGTGGAAGCCGGGGAAAAGATCTGCCGTGTCCGTGGCTGGGCAGCCTTTAACAGCCCCCTGACCATACGCCTGGAGGATCGCAGCCGGAAGGAAATCCCCTGCGAGATCACCAGACTGAAACGTGTGGATGTACAGAATCAGTACCAGGAAACAGAGATCGATGAGAAGAGCGGTTTTTTCTTTGAATTCCATTATGACAGTGTGAAGGAATTCTACATTGTATTTGAGGCAGGCAATGTGCGGACGCTTCGTCTGGTACATCTGCAGCCACAGAAGCGCCTTGCGGAGAAAGCTGCGGTATATTTCCGTAAGGGAAGCCGTTACATGAAGCTTCACGGAGCAGCAGCCCTTACCGGAAAGGTATTTGGAAAGGTGCTGGACCGTAAAAACCGTCCGGTGGATTATTCCAAATGGATCGTGAAGCATCTGCCGGACAAGGCAGAGCTTGCAGAAGAAAGAAAAACGAAATTTTCCAGGAATCCAAAATTCAGTATTGTGATCCCGCTTTACAAAACACCGGAAAAATATCTCCAGCAGCTGGTAGATTCCATAGAAGCCCAGACCTACGGGAACTGGGAACTCTGTCTTTCCGACGGAAGCGGAGCAGATTCTCCTCTTACCGATTATCTGAACAGGCTGGAAAAAAGTGATGACAGGATCCGTGTGATCCGCAACGACCAGGCACTTCAGATCGCAGAGAATACCAATGCGGCCATGAAAGCGGCAACAGGAGATTTTATCGTGTTTGCAGATCATGATGATGAGCTGACTCCGGACGCTTTGTTCCGGTGTGTGAAAGCGCTGAATGAGGATCTGGAGCTTAAGGTTCTGTATTCCGATGAAGATAAGATGTCCATGGACGGGCACAAATTCTTTCAGCCGCATTTCAAACCGGACTTCAATATTGATCTTTTGTGTACAGTAAACTACATCTGTCATCTTTTTGTCGTAAAAAAAGAGATCGTGGATCAGATCGGAATGCTGAAAAAGGAATTTGACGGTGCACAGGATTATGATTTTGTGTTCCGCTGTGTGGAAGCTGCGGGAAGAGAGCAGATCCATCATATCCCCAGGATCCTTTATCATTGGAGATGCCATGAGGATTCCACAGCAGAGAATCCGGAAAGCAAGATGTATGCCTTTGATGCAGGAGCACGTGCCATCAAGGCTCATTATGACAGGATCGGAGTTCCGGTGGAAATCGAAAAGGGTGAATATCTTGGACTTTACCGTACAAAATTCCTCTGGGAGGAAAAACCGCTGATCTCCATCATCATCCCAAACAAGGATCACATTGATGATCTGAAGAGATGTATTGATTCCATCGAAGAAAAGGCAACTTACCGCAATTATGAGTATGTGATCGTGGAGAACAACAGTACGGAGGATGAGACCTTTGCTTACTATAAAGAGCTGGAAGCATCCAATCCGAAAGCCCATGTGGTGTACTGGGATGGTATTTTCAACTATTCTGCCATCAATAATTTCGGAGCTGCTCATGCTAAGGGTGACTATCTGCTTCTTCTCAACAATGATACGGAGATCATCAGCCCGGACTGTCTGGAGCAGCTTCTGGGATACTGTATGAGACCGGATGTGGGAGCTGTAGGAGCGCGGCTCTATTATGAGGATGATACCGTGCAGCATGCAGGAGTAGTCGTTGGCTTCGGCGGTATTGCGGGACACTGCTTTGTGCAGCAGAAGAGAGACGCTACCGGATACTGCCACAGGATCATCTGTGCCCAGGATTACAGCGCTGTAACCGCAGCCTGCATGATGGTGAAGCGTGAGGCCTTTGATAAGGTTCACGGATTAAGTGAGGAATTTCAGGTTGCCTTTAATGACATAGATTTCTGCCTTCGTCTGGGAAAAGCCGGATATCTGGTTGTATACAATCCTTATGCGGAGCTTTATCACTATGAATCCAAATCCAGAGGTCTTGAGGATACACCGGAGAAGGTGGCAAGATTTAACCGCGAGATCGCTTCCTTTGAGAAGCACTGGCCGGAGATCCTCCGTGACGGAGATCCTTACTATAATCCGAACCTTACACTGGAGAGCCAGGATTTTTCTCTGAAGCGGATATAGGAGGTTATATTTTGGAAAAGAAAAAAATCTGGAAGGATGAGAGAGCTCAGGCAGGGGTTCTTGTCCTGGCAGCATTTCTGCTCCTGACTGCATGGGCGTTTATGCAGCCCCTGGGGGCAGGCCCCGATGAAAAAATGCGCTACATGGTGGCACAGTATCTTCATGAGCATCCGGGAAAGCTGCCTCTTGGAGATGAGCCAACCATCCGTGATGCAACATGGGGGATTTCCTATGCCTATTATCCGATCCTTTCCTATATGGTATCTGCTGTATTTATGGGGATCGCAGGTCTGTTCCATGCTTCTGCAGACGGATTGCTCCATGCGGCGAGAATGGCAGATGTGCTCTTTGTGACCGGAGCGGTATATTTTGTGGTGAAAGCATCCGGAAAGCTTTTTCCGAAAGAGGGAAGATGGCTGTTTGCCGCACTGGCAGGCTTTATGCCGCAGGCATTGTTTCTGGGAACCTATGTAAACACGGATTCCCTGGCGCTTTTATCCATGGCGATGATCCTGTATTCCTGGTCCTGTTATCTGGAAGCGGGAGACTGGAGCTTCAGAAATTCGATCCTTCTGGCTGTTGGAATGGCAGTCTGTGCACTGTCCTACTATAATGCCTACGGATGGATCTTATGCAGTTTCCTGTTTTTCTGTCTGACAGTCCTTCTGTGCAGGGAAGAGCCGGTAAAACAGAGAGTTGCATTTCTGTTCCGGAGAGGAATCGTGATCGCGGCAGTAACCCTTGCTTTATGCGGCTGGTGGTTTATACGAAATGCCGTTCTCTATGACGGAGATCTTATCGGAAGAAAGGCCTGTGCACAGTGTGCGGAAAAATATGCGGCTGTTGATTACAGGCCGTCCAGATACCCTACACCGGAGAAGCTGAACTGGTCATGGAAGGATATCCTTCTGTATCAGGACCCGGGCTGGCAGCATAACTGGCTGCTGACAGTTCTGGTAAGCTTTATCGGAACCTTTGGCCTGATGCAGATCTATATGCCTTATAGTGTGAGCAAGGCATATTTCCTGTTCTTTGGAATGGGTGGGATCGGTATTTTGACCATGTTGGGAATGTTTTATCCGAAGAAACGTACTGTGGTAAAAGAACGAAAAGCAGCAGGAAGTGAAAAGCTGAAGATAAAAACGATAACAGTGTACGATAAATGGGACAGAAAAGGAATCTTTCATCTGTTGCTGATCCTTCTGATCCTGATCCCTGTGGGTCTGTTTATGTATTATGTATATTATAGTGACAACCAGGCACAGGGACGTTATATCATGCCGGCACTGTATCCGGCTATGTATTTTGTGACAGCCGGCTGGAACCGTCTGCTTGAGCGTTTTGTAAAAAAAGAAAATATCAGAATGTGGATATACCGGATCCTGACAGCACTTCTGGCTGCTTCCCCGTTTTTATGCTATATCTTTCTGGTAGTTCCGTTTTATGGCTGACACCCCCGATGGGTGAGATGGCAGAAAAAAATCCCTTCTATGTATCCGGGTATGACCGGTACATAGGAGGGATTTTTTAATTCTGAAGTATATCCGCTTGGGAATCAAGATCAGGAACGGATGATCCGGATCATGCGCCACAGCAGAAGGATAAGGAGCAGGATGCCCACACCGCCAATGGCAAAATACGGGATCTGGGATCTGGATTCGGAATAAGCTTTTGCAGAATCCATGTTTTCATCATTTTCCAGTACATCGGAAGAGCTTTCCTGGGAGGAATCCTCGACTACTGCAGTTCCCACCTGAGTTCCGCCAAAGGAATAGGTGCGTAAGATCTGACCATCAGATTCCGTATCTTCCGTAGCCAGGTCGTCTGCGGTCGCACCGGATGGAACCATTACAGTGCCTCCGGACAGGATATGAAAATCATCCTCGCTGAGATCCAGAAGCTGGAAATTGGAAAAACCGTAATCCAGAAGTGAGATCGCTTCGTTGGCTGTCTGACCGGTAGCTCCGTTCATGACTACAGCGATCAGAGTAGTACCATTTCGCTGCGCAGCTGTGACAAGAACGCTTCCGGAAGCAGTGGTGGTACTTTCGCGGCCGCCGATGCATCCTTCATAATAGGAAGCGGATGCAGGATCTGTCATGGTAAAGAGCTTGTCAGGTTACGGGTACCGCCGGAAACATTGGTAGCCGGACTCGTATAGGAGGTGGCTCCGGAGATGGTGCGGAAGCTGTCATTACTGATAGCTGCCTGCATGATCAGAGCCAGATCATGTGCTGTGGTATGCTGAGCGTCATCCGGAAGACCGGTAGGATTGGTAAATACTGTATTGGTGCATCCAAGTTCTCGGGCACGGTCGTTCATTTTCTGGACAAATGCATCTACAGATCCACTGATCTGTTCTGCAATCTGGAGGGCAATGTCATTGGCAGAGGCCAGCATCAGAGCGTAAAGGCACTGTTCCATGGTAAATACCTCTCCAAGCTGTGAGGAAATATGAGCGCCTCCGTCTGTAACACCGGATACACCGGTTTCGGTCATCGGTAACCTGATCGTCAAGCTGGCTGTTCTCCAGTGCCAGAAGACAGGTCATGATCTTAACTGCGCCTGCCGGAGAAAGCGTGGTGTCCATATCCTTGGCATAGAGGAGCGTATCGGAAGTATCTTCCATGATCACGGCAGATGCGGAAGTGATCTCAGGCCCCTGAGGCCATCCACTGATCCCGTTGGTGGTAATACCGGAGGATGCAGCAGCAGCGGTTTCTTCTGTGGCGAAAACCGGAGTCTGGAACACCATGGAAGCTGAGATCCCAATAGCCAGAAGCGCTGTGGTTATTCTTGATTTTTTCATGATAAATGGTACTCCTGTATAAAAAATAATTCTTATGTAAGCAATACATACGTAAGCCTAGTATAACACATTTCCTCTCTTCCTTGCAAAAAAAATGATGGAATGGTAAAATATGTTCATCAAACTGTTACTGTTCACTGGAAATGTTCCGCGAAGCGTGTTGCTGAGAACGGAGTGAACAGTAACATCAAACTGAGTAATACGGAGATAATATATGAGTAAAGATGATTCTACAGGAAAGATCCAATGGGACAGACTTATAAAGAAGCTTTCCCCCTATACAGTACAGAAGGGCTTAAGATACCTGAAGCATTATGGCCTGAAAGAGTTCTGGATCCGGCTTCATGAGCGTTTTGAACCGGAAGAGGTTCCCTACGGACCATGGTATGAGGCATACAGACCTGACGAGGAAACACTGGAGAAGCAGCGGAAACGCAAATTTCCGGATGGGCCGCTGATCAGCATTGTGGTACCTGCATATCTGACACCGGAGCGTTTTTTAAGACAGATGCTGGACTCTCTCCTTGCACAGACATATGAGAACTGGGAGCTGTGTCTGGCAAACGGAAGCCCGGAGGATCCGGACATGCAGACTGTGCTGAGATCCTATGCAGAGATGGACAGGAGGATCCGCTATCAGGATCTGAAAGAGAATCTTGGCATTGCAGAAAATACAAACGCAGCTTTTGCCATGGCAGAGGGTGATTTTATCGCACTTCTGGATCATGATGATCTGCTGGCACCTAATGCATTGTATGAGATCGCGGCGGCACTGGAGGAGCATCCGGAGGCGGATGTGATCTATACAGATGAGGATAAGGTCACGACAGATCTTTCTGAACATTTTCAGCCCCATCTGAAACCGGACTTTAACCTGGATCTTTTAAGATCCAATAATTATATCTGCCATTTTCTGGTGGTAAGACGTTCCGTAGTGCAGACAGTGGGCGGATTTCGCCGGGAATTTGACGGCGCCCAGGATTATGATTTCATTTTCCGCTGTGTGGAGCAGGCAAGGAAAGTGGTCCATGTACCGGAGATCCTTTATCACTGGAGGACCCACAAATCCTCCACAGCAGATAATCCGGCAAGCAAGATGTATGCTTTTGAAGCCGGCAGACGTGCCATTGAGGGGAATCTCAAACGGACCGGAACTCCGGGAACCGTGGAGCATACTCCGGATTTTGGATTTTACCGTGTGAAGTATCCGGTGCAGGGAGAACCTCTGGTTTCTGTTATCATTCCGAACCGTGAGGAGAAAGAAACGCTTCAGGCCTGCGTGGAATCCATTTTTGAAAAAACTGCCTACAAAAATTACGAGATCATCATTGTGGAGAATAACAGCAGCTCCGAAGAGATCTTCCGGTATTACAGAAAGCTTTCGGAGGATCCCAGGGTCCATCTGATCCGCTGGAAAAAAGGCTTCAACTATTCTGCCATCAACAATTTCGGGGTGCGCCATGCCAAGGGAGATTATCTGCTTTTTCTGAATAATGACGTAAAGGTCATCGATCCGGACTGGATGTCAGAGATGCTGAGCGTGTGCCAGCGTAAGGAAACAGGTGCAGTTGGCGTCAAGCTGATCTATCCGGATAACACCATTCAGCATGCAGGCTGCGTGGTGGGAATGGGCGGAATTGCCGGGAACATGTTTGTGAATATGCCGGCAGAGCGTACCGGATATCTCCATAAGGCCTCTCTTCTGCAGGATATGAGCTGTGTGACTGCAGCATGTATGATGATGAAGAAGGAAGTTTTTCTGGAGGCAGGAGGCTTTACGGAAGAGCTTGCAGTTGCGTTTAATGATGTGGATCTCTGTCTGAAGGTGCGAAGCCACGGCCATCTGATCGTCTATGATCCGTATGTGAAGCTCTATCATTACGAATCCAAGTCAAGAGGCACTGAGGACAGCGAGGAAAAGGTCCGCCGTTTCCAGACGGAGATCGAATACATGCGCTGTCACTGGCTGGATATCCTGAAAAAAGGAGATCCATACTATAACAAAAATCTTTCTTTAACCAAATGGAATTATTCCCTGAAGCCCCTTCCGGGAATGGGAAAGAAGAAGGGATAAAGCAATGCAGGAAGTATCAGTAGTCATACCAAACTTTAACGGAATGGCATATCTGGATGGTGTTCTTTCCAGTCTTGAAAGACAGACTATCCGTAATTTTGAGGTTATACTAGTGGATAATGGTTCCACTGATGGCAGCTGTGCATTTGTTTCAGCGGAATATCCATGGGTACACATGATACAGCTTCCGGAGAATTACGGTTTCAGCAGAGCCGTCAATGAAGGGATCCATGCGGCACGTTCCCCATATGTGTTGCTTCTGAACAATGATACGGAAGCGGAACCGGATTTCCTGGAGGAGATGGTTGCTGCCCTGCGCAGACATAAGAAGGCATTTTCCTGTCAGGCAAAGATGATCCAGCTTCATGACAGGGACAAGATGGATGATGCCGGAAATTATTACTGTGCCCTTGGCTGGGCTTTTGCCAGGGGAAAAGGCAAGGACATCCGCCATTATGACCGAGAGCAGAAGATTTTTTCCACCTGTGCGGGAGCTGCAATCTACCGGAAGAAATTTATTGACAGGATCGGAGATTTTGATGAGGAGCATTTTGCTTATCTGGAGGATCTGGATATCGGCTATCGTGCCAGGATCTGCGGTTATCAGAACTGGTATGCTCCAAAAGCGAAAGTTTATCATGTAGGAAGCGGCACCAGCGGCTCCAGATATAATCAGTTCAAGATCCGGTATTCTTCCAGAAACAATATTTATCTTATCTATAAGAATATGCCGTTTCTCCAGATCGTGCTGAACCTTCCGCTTTTTCTGGTGGGATTCGGTGCGAAGATCCTGTTTTTTGCGTCCAAGGGATTCGGACGTGAGTACCTTGCAGGCATCAAAAACGGCTTTCAGATCAGCCGCAAAAACAAAAAAGTCAGATTTTCCATGAGGAATCTTCCGCGTTATATACAGCTCCAGTTTGAACTCTGGATCAACATTTTTAGGCGTTTTGCCGGTTAAGACATCATATTTTCACAGAATTTTTATATTTCGGAGGGAAGATTTTATTGCTTTTGAGTTTCATCTATTATAAGATAAAAGCAATGAACTTAAATGAGGTGGCGGAAATTGATTAAAGATAACCAGAAAAATTTCAGTCGTCTCCATATGCTGATCGATGTATTTGTGATCGCGGCCTCCTATGCCCTGGCCTGGCTGATCCGTTTTCAGGGAATTTTTGAGCATTCGGCGGTCCAGTCCAAGACCGTCCAGGAATATATGTTTATGCTGATATTCATTATTCCGGGATATTTACTTCTTTATCAGGCCTTTGATCTTTATACACCGATGCGAATGCAGGGGCGTCGTCTCGTACTTGCCGGAATTGTGAAGGCAAATGCGTTAGGGCTCCTTATCATCATGTTTGCACTTTACAATTTTAAAGAGTTGGACTATTCCCGTCTTACTCTGGTTTCTTTCTGTGTGATCAATATCGTCCTGGAATGGTTTGTGCGTATGGTCATATTTTACATTCTCCGGGATATGCGCAAAAAAGGAATGAACCAGAAACAGGTGCTGCTGGTAGGATACAGCCGTGCTGCCGAGGAATATGTAGACAGGATCCTGCAGAATCCGCAATGGGGATACGTGATCAGGGGCATACTGGATGACAATGTGCCGGCAGGCACTACTTATAAAGGCGTTAAGGTGATCGGTCGAATCGCCAATCTGATGATCATCCTTCCATCCAGTCGTCTGGATGAGATAGCCATTACCCTGGGCTTAAGTGAGTATTATCGTCTGGAAGAGATCGTTGCACTCTGTGAAAAATCCGGCGTGCACACAAAATTTATTCCGGACTATAATAATATTATTCCGACCAAACCATATACAGAAGATATTCTCGGGCTTCCGGTGATCAATATCCGGTATGTGCCCCTGAGCAACACGTTTAATGCACTGATCAAGAGATCTATGGATATTGCAGGCGCGATCGTTGCGATCATTGTGTCCTCACCGGTGATGCTGGTGCTGTGTATGCTGATCAAGCTGACCTCGCCGGGACCGCTGATCTATAAGCAGGAACGTGTCGGGCTTCACAATCAGACTTTCCGGATGTATAAATTCCGTTCCATGGAGATCCAGAAAGAATCAGAAGAAAAAAAGGCGTGGACAGTAAAGAATGATCCAAGAGTTACCGGAATCGGTAAATTTATGCGTCATACCAGTCTGGATGAGCTTCCACAGCTTTTTAACATTCTGAAGGGTGAGATGAGTCTTGTGGGACCACGACCGGAGCGGCCGTTTTTTGTAGAAAAGTTTAGGGAGGAGATACCACGTTATATGGTCAAGCATCAGGTGCGGCCGGGTCTTACCGGGTGGGCACAGGTAAATGGCTATCGTGGAGATACTTCTATCAGAAAAAGGATAGAGTGTGATCTGTATTATATCGAAAACTGGTCTGTGGGATTTGATATAAAGATCATGTTTCTTACCATATTCAAAGGATTTATTAATAAGAACGCATACTAAAAAGGGGAAAAGGAAAAGATGTCAAAACCTCGGAAAAAAAGCAAGAAGATTTTATTTATCCTGGAGATCGTCGTACTGCTCCTGTTTATCGGAGGTCTGTTCGTTTATGGTCAGATCTCAGCCAAACTGGATAAGATCGACATCCAGGAAACAGATCTTGCAGACCAGGATATTGTAACTAATGATCAGGCACCGCAGATGACGGGATATACCACCTATGCACTGTTCGGACTGGACCACAGAAGCAAGAATGAGAAGCTGAATACAGAGAACAGTGATACCATCATCATTGCGAGTATCAACAATGATACAAAGGCAGTCAAACTTGTGTCTGTCTATAGAGATACCCTTCTCAATGTAAAGGATGATACCTATTCCAAAGCCAATTCGGCATATGCACTTGGTGGACCGACCAATGCGGTTTCCATGCTGAATACCAACCTGGATCTGAATATCACCGATTATGTTGCTATTGACTTTAATGCACTGGTAACTGTGGTAGACTGCCTGGGAGGGCTGGACATCCCTCTTTCCTATGCGGAGATCGTTCATATGAACAATTACTGTGTGGAGACATCAGAGGAAACCGGAAAGAGCTACACACCAGTTGAACTGCCGGATCCGAAGCCGGAGGATGAGGAAGCGATCGTAGATACCTATCATCTTAATGGCGTGCAGGCTACATCCTACTGCCGTATCCGTTATACCGCAAGTCTTGATATGGGGCGTACCGAGAGACAGAGACGAGTGATCCAGATGATCGTGGACAAGGCAAAAAAAGCAGGTCTTTCTACTATCTTTGATATTATGGATCAGGTTTTCCCGATGGTCAAAACTTCCGTTTCCAAGACAGAGATCCTGAAGATGATCCCGGCTATGATCGGTTACAGCATTGATGAGACTACAGGTTTCCCGAATGATTACAAATTTGCCCAGGTAAAGGGCAGTGTTATCGTACCTACCACACTGGAATCCAATGTTCTGAAGATACATCAGTTCCTGTATGGAGACGCCAGTTACACTCCGACGCAGGACGTGCTCAACAGAAGTGCCCAGATTACAAATATCGCAGGCGGAGGTGATGTGCAGGACACTGCACCTGCGGTGACAGATACACCAAATGACACAACGGATGATTCGTACACGTGGCAGGGAGATACATCCACAGATTACAGCAGTACGGACACAAGCGGTGATGCTGATTACAGCGCAGACACAGATTATGATGCCGATTACCCCGGAGGCGATTACAGCACAGATACGGATTATTCCGGAGATAATTCCGATACGGATACCGATGATTATGATACGGATTACAGCGATTATACCGACGGAGAAGATTATTCGGAGAATGAATAAAATATCAAAATGATCAACCAGCAGAAGGGACCATCCAGTAACGGGTGGTCCTTTCTGGACAGGAGACAAATATGAAAACATTAAAAACAGACGTGATCATCCCGGCATATCATCCGGGAGAAGAATTTGAAAAACTGCTGGAAAGACTCAGCGCACAGACATATCCTATCAACAAGATCCTTGTCATGAATACAGAAAAGAAATTCTGGAAAGAGACCTGGGAACAGGAATATCCGCTTGTGGAAGTCCGGCATCTTACAAAAGAAGAATTTGACCATGGCGGTACCAGAAGGCAGGCGGCAGAGCTTTCGGATGCGGAGATCCTTGTATTTATGACACAGGATGCAATGCCGGCAGACAGGGAACTGATCGGAGCACTGGTAGGAGCTCTTGCAGAGAATCCACAGGCAGGAGCCGCTTATGCGCGTCAGCTTCCAAAAAAGGACTGCAGATTTCTGGAAAAATATACCCGTTCCTTTAATTATCCGGAACAGTCCTGTCTGAAAACGGAAAAAGATGTACAGACCTACGGGATCAAAACATATTTCTGCTCCAACGTCTGTGCTGCTTATGATCACAGGATCTATGATGAGATTGGTGGATTTCCGGAGCATGCTATTTTTAATGAAGATATGATCTATGCAGGCTGGATGGTAAAAAAAGGCTATGGAGTTGCCTATGTATCAGAAGCGCGTGTATATCATTCTCACAATTACACCTGTATGCAGCAGTTCCACAGGAATTTTGATCTGGGAGTTTCCCAGGCGGAGCATCCGGAGGTTTTTGAAGGAGTGCCTTCCGAAGGTGAGGGCATCCGGCTGGTAAAAAAAAGCATGGCATATCTTCTGAAAACAGGCCACATATGGCTGATCCCCGGACTGTTTTTGCAGAGCGCTTCCAAATACGCCGGATATTTTCTCGGAAAACGATACAAAAAGCTCCCTGAAAAAATGATCCGATCCTGCACCATGAATCCGGAATACTGGAAAAAGAACAAATAAGAGCAGGTCACGGTTTTTTAAAAGAGATATCACAGTTTAAACACAATTCCCTGTTAAACTGTCTTTTATAAGAGAAATAAATGTTACTGAGAACGGAGTGAGCAGTAACAGATACATGCATCAGATAACATAGAAGGGAGCACCAGAGGCATGAGTGAAGAGAATAAATGGGGGACAGGCTTGCCGGATGAGGATAAGAATGCTTCGGCAGAACAGAAACCGCTGACGCATCCTTATTCTGAGGGACGCAGGATGCAGGAGAGCGGACAGGACAGTTATGCAGGTGCCGGACAGAGTGAAGGCACTTCGCAGGAGAAACCAAAAATACGGACATTATGAGGTGCATCAGCCTCAGGCCGGTAATTATGCCGGTGGAAAATATACCGCCCAAAAAAGCCGCGGAAAAAAGAGAGATTTTTCAGGCAAACAACAGCTTTGGAAAAGAAAAGCAGCCACATGCGGTGGCACTGGCTGTGATCTTTGGGCTGGTAGCCGGAGTGGTTTTTCAGGGCGTGAATATTGCAGCAGATAAATACAGAGGAAATGACAGCAGTACAACAATCGGAAAGACAGAAACAGTACCGGACAGAGGACAGTACTGACAGTAGCTCTGCGG
>ENA-OQHF01000294-OQHF01000294.1-human-gut-metagenome-genome-assembly--contig:-NODE-294-length-31862-cov-6.704207_pt1 | contig 31862 bp, 31 predicted proteins | sample MGYA00242559_ERZ504709 | MGnify/ENA primary metagenome ERZ504709 (study PRJEB26092, sample SAMD00036203) | human gut metagenome | host: Homo sapiens | study: EMG produced TPA metagenomics assembly of... | reverse complement strand
ATGAAAAAGACTTATGGTATTGAAGTGGATTGTGCAAATTGCGCCGCTAAAAATGGAGGATGCCGCATGAATAAAAACAGCAGGCGTTTCAAATGCACCGTTTCATTTAATGACAGCATGAAAAATGAAGGTTGAATTTGATGAAGGAGCAGATGAAAAGGCAGTTATGAAACAGGTGCTTAAAAATTGCCGTAAGGTTGAGGATGATTGCGAAATTTCTTTTAATGAGGTGATATTATGACTAAGAAGCAAAAAAGGTATTGATAAGAATTATTGTATCCTGCTGTTTTGCTTGCTGCAATAATGATTATTACTAAGCTTGTTGAAATTAATAAATGGATTCAACTTGTGCTTTACCTTGTTCCTTATTTAATAATAGGTTACGATATTCTTAAAAAGGCTTTAAAGGGAATATTTAAAGGTCAATCTTTGATGAAAATTTCCTTATGGCTTGTTGCAACCGTTGGTGCTGTTGCACTCGGTGAATTTTCCGAGGGATGCGGCAGTAATGCTTTTCATACCAAGTCGGCGAGCTTTTCCAAAGTGTTGCTGTCGGAAAAAGCAGAAAAAATATAACTTCTTTAATGGATATTCGCCCCGACTATGCAAATATTGAACTTAACGGCAAGCTTGAAAAGATTGACCCGGATGATGTTGAAATAGGAACTGAAATTGTAGTAAATCCGGGTGAAAAAGTGCCTATTGACGGCATAATTATCAGCGGCGATTCTACTCTTAACACAAGCGCTTTGACAGGTGAGAGTGTTCCTCGTTCGGCTAAAGTCGGCGATGAAATCATCAGCGGCTGTATTAACCTTACAGGTGTATTGAAAATTAAAACTACCAAGGAATTTGGCGATTCAACAGTATCTAAAATACTTGATCTTGTTGAAAATTCAAGTATGAAGAAATCAAAATCCGAAAACTTTATTACTAAGTTTGCAAGGTATTATACTCCTGCCGTATGCGGCGGCGCTCTCTTGCTCGCAATTTTGCCGCCTATTATTAGGCTTATTTCCGGCACCGATGCTATGTGGGGTGAATGGATTACACGTGCGCTTACATTCCTTGTTATCAGTTGTCCTTGTGCGCTTGTTATTTCTATTCCGTTGAGCTTTTTCGCAGGTATCGGCTGTGCTTCGGCAAACGGTGTTCTTGTAAAAGGCTCTAACTATCTTGAAGCCCTTTCCGATACTCAGTATGTTGTATTTGATAAAACAGGTACACTTACTAAGGGCATATTTGAGGTAACAGGAATTTATCCTGCAAATAATTTTGATAAGGATACGCTTATTCGCCTTGCCGCTTTTGCAGAAAGTGCATCAAGCCACCCAATCAGCGTAAGCCTTAAAAAGAATTACGGTAAGGAAATTAACATTGACGAGGTTTCCGATATTCAGGAAATCTCCGGCCACGGTGTTTCTGCTCTTGTTGACGGTAAAAGAGTTTTTGCAGGCAATATTAAGCTTATGAAAAAAGAGAATATTGTCGTTGAATGCGAGCATGATGAGGGAACTGTCGTTTATGTTTCCTGCGACGGCGAATATGCGGGTTGCATAGTTATTTCAGACGTGGTTAAGGAAAACTCAAAGAAAGCAATTTCAAGCCTTAAGAAAAGCGGTATAGATAAAATCGTTATGCTCACGGGCGACTCAAAACAGGCGGCTGAACGTGTTGCCAAATCTCTCGGTCTTGATGAATATCACGCAGAGCTTTTGCCTAGCGATAAGGTCGAGTGGGTTGAAAAATTACTTTCTCAAAAATCAGCTAAAAAGAAGCTTGCATTTGTAGGCGACGGTATTAACGACGCTCCTGTTCTTTCACGTGCCGATATCGGTATCGCAATGGGTGCCCTCGGCTCAGATGCGGCAATCGAGGCTGCTGATATTGTTCTTATGGATGATGACCCGTCAAAGATTGCTTTGGCACGAAAAATCAGCGTTCATACCCTCAAAATTGTTAAGGAAAATATCGTGTTTGCTCTTGCGATTAAGGCAATTTGCCTTGTCCTCGGCGCACTCGGTATTGCAAATATGTGGGTTGCTATTTTTGCCGATGTCGGCGTAATGATTCTTGCAGTATTAAACGCAATCCGTGCATTGAAAATTAAATAAATTATAATTTATGGCTCCCTTGCAAAGGGAGCTGTCAACTTGTTGACTGAGGAATTGGCAAGCGACTACATGTCGCCCTTACAATATAAATCCCTCCGATTGCTTTCGCAATCACCTCCCTTTGCAAGGGAGGCTTAATAGGTTTAATGATTATAAACTATAATTTGACAATTATATTAATCTATGCTATATTAAACCCATCAGCAAAAACTGATGAAAAGATGAATACCCGTTCCCATTCCGAACACGGTTGTTAAGCTCTTGCAATTGCAGGGGCTTTATTTTTTATTTGAAAGGAGTGGGAATGATATGTTTCCATACAAGAAAATCGCTGTAATAGGATGTCCCGGCTCGGGTAAAACCACATTTTCCAAACAGCTTGCGACTATAACAAAGCTGCCGCTTTATCAATTGGATTTAATCTATTGGAAATGTGATGCAACGCATTTGTCGAGACCTGAATTTAAGCAAAAGCAGAAAGAAATTGTATCAAATGATGAGTGGATTATCGACGGGAATTTTAAACGAACGCTTGAAATCCGAATTAAAAATGCCGAGCTTATTTATTTTCTTGATTTGCCTGTCGAAGCTTGTATTCAAGGCGTTAAAACCAGAAAAAGACCGAAAGAATTTCCTTGTTTCCTGCCTGTAAATGATGAGCTTATTGAGGATATTAAAAAGTACAATTTTGTTTGTAAGCCGATTGTACTGTCACTTTGCGAAAAATATCCTGATAAAAAGGTTGTTATATTTACTTCTCACCCACAAATTGATGAATATATTAAAAACTTGGAGGTGCAGTATGGATTTAACATTTAAAACCAAAGAGGGGTATTTTAATTACCGTGTTGCCGCTGTTATAGTAAATGACGGTAAAATTCTTGCTCAAAGGAATATAAAACCGAATGAATATTATTTGCCCGGCGGCAGGGTGACTTTTGGTGAAACGAGCGAGGAAGCGCTTTTGCGTGAAATTAAAGAGGAGTTGAAAATCGATATAACCGATTACAGACCCCTTTGGCTAAATGAATGTTTTTTTGTTGAGTGTGGCAAGAATTTTCACGAAATAGGAACGTATTATATTGTTGATATTTCAAAAACTTCTTTTAATCATTTTGAAGATGAATTTGAATTAAAGGAAAAATGTAGGATAAACACCTATTGCTGGCTTAATATTGATAAGCTTGATAATTATTTCCTTTATCCTAAGTTTATAAAGAATGAAATAAATAACATAAATGACGGCTTTAAGCTGATTATTACAAGGGAGTAATTAATTATGGAACTGTGGGATGTGTATGATGAAAACAGAAAGCCTCTTGGTTACACTGTTAAAAGAGAAAAATTTGATTCATTAAATAATGAATATCACATAGTAGTACATATTTGGATAAAAAACAGCAAGGGTGAGTATCTAATTCAAAAGCGAAGTTCCAACAAAAAGGAAGGACTAAAATGGGCTTGGACCGGCGGTTCTGTACTTATGGGTGAGAACAGTATTGACGGTGCTGTAAGAGAGGTTAAAGAAGAACTCGGCTTAACTGTGGATAAAGAAAAACTCACGCTTTTTACTTCTTATAAGCGTGAGTTATATAAAGATTTTGTTGATGTATACATTTATAAAAATGATATTGATGTTTCAAAATTAACACTTCAAAAAGACGAAGTTTGTGATGTTAAGTGGGCAACAAAAGATGAAATTAGCAAAATGATTTTATCAGGTGAATTTATCAACACAAATAATTCGCAATATGTAAATGAAATTTTGATATGAGCTAAAAACGAAAACGGTCGCACCAAATCGGTGCGACCGTTAAATATTTGATTAATTATTACTGTTCGTTTTCAACGTCAATTTGCTTTGAAACTGTATCTGCTTGGAATGCCTTTTCAGGGTCAAAGTCCTTTTCAGGGAAGATGAGGTTGAGCACGATACCTGCAATTGAAGCAACTGCAAGAGCGGTAAGAGTGATGTTGTGACCGCCTACAGTAAATGTGATACCGTTTGTAAGGCCGAGTGCTACAACAAGGATAACTGCGGCAATAATAGTATTTCTTGCCTTTGAGAAGTCAACCTTAGCCTCAACAACGTTTCTTACACCGATAGCAGAAATCATACCGTAAAGAACGAATGAAATACCGCCTACTACTGCACCTGGAATTGACTCGATAATAGCGGCAAACTTAGGGCAGAATGAGAATACCATTGCAAAATATGCGGCAATTCTTACTACTCTTGGGTCATAAACCTTTGAAAGAGCAAGTACGCCTGTGTTTTCGCCGTATGTAGTGTTAGCAGGAGCGCCGAAAAGGGAAGCAAGTGTTGTTGCAAGACCGTCACCTAAAAGTGTTCTGTGAAGGCCAGGGTCTTGAATGTAGTTTTTCTTACAAGTAGCTGAAATAGCAGAGATATCGCCGATATGCTCCATCATTGTTGCGATTGAAATAGGAACAAGAGCGATGATTGCAGAAATTGCTTTGCCGCCGTCGTGAACACCGCCGAATACGGTTGAACTCCATTCGATAGGGAATCCAATCCAAGCAGCTTCTTTAACACCTGTGAAGTCAATTGCAAAGCTTTCTACTCCACCGATGTTACCTACAACAACTGCTGTAAGATATGCGCCGATTATACCGAGTAAAATAGGAATAATCTTAATCATACCTTTACCGAAAATGTTAAAGATAATAACAAGAACGAGTGCTATAACGGCAAGCCACCAGTTTTTCGTACAATTGTTTACTGCTGACGGAGCAAGTCCTAAGCCGATAGCAATGATAATCGGTCCTGTAACTACAGGTGGGAAAAGTTTCATAATCTTATTAATACCGACTGCTTTAATTAATGCGGCAAGAATGAGATAAATAAGACCTGCACACGCTACGCCGAGGCAAGCATAAGGTAACATTTCTTTATTAGCCGTTCCGTCCTTAGCCATCGGTGCTACTGCTGCATATCCGCCTAAGAATGCAAATGACGAACCAAGGAATGCCGGTACCTTAAATTTGGTAAGACAGTGGAACAAAAGAGTACCTAAACCTGCAAAAAGAAGAGTAGTGGAAATACTCAAACCTGTAAGAAGAGGTACAGTTACGGTTGCGCCGAACATAGCAAACATATGTTGAAAGCCAAGCACAAGCATTTTTGGAGTGCCGAGCTGTCTTGCATCGTAGATGCCGTCTCTGCCGACTTTTGGTTTGTTAGACATTTTTCAAGTCCTCCTAAATTATTAAATTTGTAATGATATAGAAAATAATTCTAAAGTGAATTAAAATTATTTAGTACCAAAAATTCTGTCGCCTGCGTCGCCGAGACCCGGAATGATATAAGCGTCATCGTTGAGCTTTTCATCAAGAGCGGCACAGTAAATATCAACGTCGGGATGAGCTTTTTTGAGAGCCTCAAGACCTTCCGGAGCGGCAATAATGCACATAAATACAATCTTTCTCGGATTTCTCAATTTGATTTGACCGATAGCGTCAATTGCTGAGCCGCCTGTTGCAAGCATCGGGTCAACAACATAAACGTCTCTCTGGTCGATATCCTTCGGTAATTTGCAATAATATTCAACAGGAGTATGAGTTGTTTCATCTCTATATAATCCGATATGACCTATTCTTGCGGCTGGAACAAGGCTAACACAACCGTCAACCATACCCAATCCGGCACGAAGAATAGGAACAAATGCAAGTTTTCTTCCTGCAATGTGGTTACACTTTGCAATACCGCAAGGAGTTTTAACGTCAACCTGCTCTGTAGGTAAATCTCTTGTTGCTTCAAAAGTCATAAGCATTGCAATTTCGTTTACAAGTTCACGGAAATCTTTAGTGCTTGTATTTTCGTTACGAAGAATGCTGAGCTTATGCTGAATAAGCGGATGGTCAAAAATGACTACTTTTCTTTCCATAAATATATCCTCCAAAATCTTTTTGCTCAAATTTTATCATATTATGTCTAAATAAACAATAAAGGTTACACACTTGTAATTATTTTTTGTTAATAAAATGTTAAATATTGTCATTAACACTCAAAACCTTGCCTTTTTTAAATTAGTATATTATAATAGACTAAATATGGAATATTATATCTAATAGAGATAGGCATGGTATATATGGATAAATTTAAACTTGTAAGTAAATATAAGCCGACAGGCGACCAACCGCAAGCAATTGATGCGTTGGTAAAAGGTGTACTTGACGGCGATAAAGAGCAAACGCTTATGGGAGTAACAGGTTCAGGTAAAACCTTTACTATGGCTAATATAATTGAAAAGGTAAATCGTCCGACGCTTGTCCTTGCTCATAATAAAACTCTTGCAGCTCAGCTTTGCAGTGAGTTTAGAGAGTTTTTTCCCGATAATGCAGTTGAATATTTTGTTTCTTATTATGACTATTATCAGCCGGAGGCTTATGTTCCGACAACAGATACGTATATTGAAAAAGATTCCTCAATTAACGATGAAATAGATAAGCTTCGTCACTCGGCAACTTCTGCGCTTTTTGAAAGGCGAGATGTAATTATAGTTGCTTCTGTTTCCTGTATTTATTCAATCGGTGACCCGATAGATTATAAGAGTATGGTTATATCACTTCGTTCGGGTATGGAGTACGGACGTGATAAACTTATTGAAAAGCTTGTTTCAATTCAATATGAAAGAAATGATATTAATTTTGTAAGAAATAAGTTCAGAGTAAGGGGAGATACGGTTGAAATCTTTCCGGCAGGCTCTAACGGCACGGCTGTCAGAGTTGAATTTTTCGGCGATGAAATTGACAGAATTTGCGAAATTCAGCCGCTTACGGGCAAGGTAGAGGGTATTCTTTCTCACGTTGCGATTTATCCTGCTTCTCACTATGTTGTCGGCGCCGAAAAAATGAATAAGGCTATCGATAAGATATATCAGGAAATGGTTGAGCGTGTTGCCGAATTTGAATCAAAGGGTAAGCTTCTTGAAGCACAGAGAATTAAAGAGAGAACAATGAACGATATTGAAATGCTCAGGGAAACAGGTTTTTGCAAGGGCATTGAAAACTATTCTGCTGTTATGAGCGGTCGAAAGCCGGGGCAGGCGCCGTTTACCTTGATAGATTATATGCCTGATGATTTTCTTCTTTTTTGCGATGAAAGCCACGTTATGCTTCCACAGGTTAGGGGTATGTATGCAGGGGATCGAGCAAGAAAGGAAAGCCTCATCGAATATGGCTTCAGATTGCCGAGTGCGCTCGATAACAGACCGCTTACTTTTGATGAATTTTATAAAAAAATAAATCAGGTAATATTCACTTCTGCTACCCCGGGTCAATTTGAAAGAGAACACAGTGCGCAAATTGTTGAGCAGGTTATCAGACCGACAGGCCTTCTTGACCCGATTATTACCGTTAAGCCTACAGAGGACCAAATGGACGACCTGTTGTCTGAAATAAATAACCGAGCCGCATTGGGTGAAAGGGTACTTGTAACAACGCTTACTAAAGCGATGGCTGAGGATTTGACACATTATCTTGAGGGCTTCGACGTTAAGGTAAGATATATGCACCACGATATTGATACAATCGAACGAATGGAAATTATACGTGATTTACGTTTGGGTGAATTTGACGTTCTTGTCGGAATTAACCTTTTGCGTGAAGGGCTTGATATTCCCGAAGTATCGCTTGTTGCTATTCTTGATGCTGATAAAGAAGGCTTTTTAAGAAGTGAAACTTCGCTTGTCCAAACAATAGGCAGAGCGGCAAGAAATGAACACGGTGAAGTTATTATGTATGCCGACAGCGTAACTCCGTCTATGGAAAAAGCTATAACGGAAACTGTTCGCCGCCGTGAAATTCAGGAAAAATATAATGCTGAACACGGTATTACTCCTAAAACTATTAAGAAGGATGTTCATCAAATTATTGAGATTACGTCTAAGGAAAAACTCGATGGAAAGAAAAAGCATCTGTCAAAGAAGGAACGTCAGTTGATGATAGCCGAGCTGACAAAGGAAATGAAGGAGGCCGCAAAGTTGCTTGAATTTGAGCATGCTGCATATCTTCGTGACCAAATTGCTGAGCTTGAGGGTAAAAAGTAAAGTGAAAGGAATGTTACGATGAATAAAAATATTGTTATTAAGGGTGCGAGAGAGCATAATTTAAAAAATATAGATTTAACTATTCCGAGAGATAAACTTATTGTTTTTACAGGTCTTTCAGGTTCGGGCAAATCAAGCCTTGCGTTTGATACTATTTATGCCGAGGGTCAAAGAAGATATGTAGAATCACTTTCATCTTATGCAAGGCAGTTTCTCGGTCAAATGGAAAAGCCTGATGTTGATTATATTGACGGTCTTTCTCCCGCTATTTCAATTGACCAAAAAACTACAAGCCGTAACCCTCGTTCAACTGTTGGAACAGTTACCGAAATTTATGACTATTTAAGGCTTCTTTATGCAAGAATCGGAACACCTCATTGTACTAAGTGCGGCAGAGAAATTACTCAGCAAACTGTTGACCAAATAGTTGACAGGGTGATGGAACTTGATAAAAAAACACGTATTCAAATTTTGGCTCCGATTGTTAAAGGCCGCAAGGGCGAATTTGTTAAGGAACTTGACGGTATAAGAAAGTCAGGCTTTGTTCGTGTTCGTGTTGACGGCTCGGTTTATGATTTGAGTGAAGAAATAAAGCTGGAAAAAAATAAAAAACATAACATTGATGTAATAGTTGACAGGCTTGTTATAAATGATGATATTAAATCACGTTTGACGGATTCTGTTGAAACTGCCACTCACCTTGCCGACGGCAATGTTGTTGTTGATATAGTAGGCGACAGAGAGGAACTTTTTTCGCTTAATTACGCCTGCCCCGAGCATGGTGCGGTTATTGAGGAAATGAGCCCCAGAATGTTCTCGTTTAACAATCCTTTCGGCGCTTGTAAAAAGTGCGGCGGTCTTGGCTCATATAAAGAAATCGATCCTGATCTTGTAATTCCGAATAAAAAACTTTCTATTAATCAAGGTGCTGTTAAGGCTTCAGGCTGGAGCGTTAAGGATGGCGCTATTGCAAAAATGTATTTTGAGGGAATTGCTAAGGAATATGGTTTTTCACTTGATGTTCCTGTTGATATGATACCAAAGGACGGACTGAGAGCAATTCTTTACGGTACCGGCGGAAAGAAACTTAAGATGAAACGTGTCACCTCTTACGGTACAGGCGATTATCAAACTGATTTTGAAGGCGTTATTCCTAATTTAAAGCGCAGATATGAAAGCACAAGCAGCGAATGGGCACGGAGCGATATTGAAGCAGTTATGACTACGTGCACCTGCCCTGACTGTAAGGGTGCAAGGCTTACTCCTGAGATTATGAGTGTAACCGTAGGAGGTAAGAATATTTATGAATTTTGTTCAATGCCCATATCCGAAGAATTGGATTTCGTAAATAATCTTGAACTGACATCACGTCAGCAAATGATAGGTAAGCTTGTAATCAATGAAATTAGACAAAGACTAAGTTTTCTTAACAGTGTAGGTCTTGATTATCTTTCGCTTGCTCGTGAGGCTGCGACTCTTTCTGGCGGTGAGGCTCAACGAATTCGTCTTGCAACTCAAATAGGTTCGTCCCTTATGGGTGTGCTTTATATTCTTGACGAGCCGTCAATCGGACTTCACCAAAGGGATAACGATAAACTTCTCGGCACTCTTAAAAATCTTCGTGACTTGGGTAATACGCTGATTGTTGTTGAACACGATGAAGATACTATGCGCGCGGCGGACTTTATTGTCGATATCGGACCCGGAGCAGGAATTAATGGTGGTGAGCTGATAGCGGCAGGTTCTGTTGATGATATCATCAATTGCGAAAGGTCGATTACGGGTATGTATTTGAGCGGCAAGCGTAAAATTCCCGTACCTGAAAAGCGGAGAAAGGGCAACGGAAAAAAACTTACTGTTTTCGGCGCTCAGGAAAATAATCTTAAAAATATTGACGTTGAATTTCCGCTTGGTAAATTTATTGCAGTTACCGGTGTGTCAGGCTCAGGTAAGTCAAGCCTTGTCAATGAAATTCTTTATAAATATCTTGCCAATGTATTAAACGGGGCAAAAAAACGTCCCGGTAAGTTCGAAAAAATCACAGGTGTTGATAATCTTGATAAGGTTATTAATATCGACCAATCCCCGATAGGCAGAACTCCACGTTCAAATCCTGCAACATACACAGGCGTTTTTAACGATATCAGAGAACTTTACGCTCAAACCCCAGACGCTAAGCAAAAGGGTTATAAAGCAAATCGCTTTTCGTTTAATGTTAAGGGCGGTAGATGTGAAGCTTGCGAGGGTGACGGTATTGTTAAAATTGAGATGCATTTTCTTGCAGATGTTTATGTTCCTTGCGAGGTTTGCGGCGGAAAGAGATATAACAGGGAAACTCTTGATGTCAAATTTAAAGGAAAATCCATTTTTGATGTTCTTGAAATGACTGTTGATGAAGGTGCAGAGTTTTTTGAAGCTCAGCCGAAAATTTACCGTAAGCTTAAAACTCTTCAGGATGTCGGCTTGGGATATATCAAAATCGGTCAAAGTGCAACAACACTTTCCGGTGGTGAGGCTCAACGTGTCAAGCTCGCAACCGAGCTTTCAAAAAGAAGCACGGGCAAAACCATTTATATTCTTGATGAACCTACAACAGGACTTCACACAGCCGACGTTCATAGGCTTACAACTGTTCTTGATATGCTTGTAAATGCAGGAAATACCGTTGTTGTTATTGAGCATAATCTTGACATAATCAAAACGGCGGACTATATTATTGACCTCGGCCCTGAGGGCGGCAAAGGCGGCGGAACAATTGTTAAAACCGGTACTCCCGAGGAAATTGCCGATTGTGAAAATTCATATACAGGTCAATATCTAAAACCTCTTTTGAAAAAATAGATTATTTACACATAAAATTTAATATGATATAATATATTTGGCAAATAAAACGATTTTTTAGATATTCATAAGGGGGAATATTTATGAGAAATCATTTAGTTACTTCCAAGCAACCGCTTTTAAATATCGACGGTACTTTGCGTGAACCCGGCTGGAGCACAAGTCTTGTTCAAACATATAACCGCAGGGATATTAAAAAGCGTGTTACCCGTATTAAAGAATGGGATTATTATTCGGTTATTTCAAATAAGAATAATATCGCCGTTTGCTTTACTGTGTCTGATTTGGGATATATTGAACTTGACAGTGTAAGTTTTCTTGATTTTTCTGTACCGAGAGAGCATACTCAAGGCAATATTTTGCCATTTCCGTTGGGAAGGCTTCATATGCCAAGTGATTCTTCAACCGGCGATGTAAAAATTGCCAATTCAAAGCTCGGTCTTGAATTTTTGGTTAAGAATAAAAAACGCATTATTCGTTGCGATTTTCCTGAATTTGACGGCGGCAAGGGTCTTAAAGCAAATATCACTCTCGAAAGTCTTGATGATGACACTATGGTAATTGCCACTCCGTTTAAAACGGATAAAAAGGCGTTTTATTACAATCAAAAAATTAATTGTATGCGTGCTTCTGGCAAGGTAATGTATGACGGGAAACTGTATGAACTTTCGCCTGAAACAGACTTCGGAGGTCTTGATTGGGGCAGAGGTGTTTGGACCTATGATAATATTTGGTATTGGGGTTCAGGCTCAGGAGAGGTTGACGGTCACCGTTTCGGTTTTAATATCGGTTACGGGTTCGGTGACACATCTGCCGCAAGTGAAAACGTGATTTTTTATGACGGTAAGGCTCATAAGATAGATGATGTTAAATTTAATATCGGAGAAAATTATACCGAATCTTGGACCTTTACGTCATCAGACGGCAGATTTGAAATGAAATTTGAGCCTATTATTGACAGAAGCGATTATACAAGCGCACTCGGTATAATTGTTACAAATCAGCATCAGGTTTTCGGCAGAATGACCGGTAAGGCTGTTCTTGATGACGGTACGGTTATAAGAATAAAAGATTTTCTTTGCTTTGCGGAAAAGGTACATAATAAATACTGACCTAACTTTAAAAATCCCTCGAAAAAATCGGGGGATTTTTTTATGCCCAAACGGTTACAAAAATTAATTTGTGTAATATTGCTATAAATGCTATGTAATATTTGTGTAATTATTTTTAAAATAGTTGTTTATTTTATTGTTACTTTCTGTTATAATATTATAGATTTATTTATAAGGAGGAGTGCACATGCCTAAATTTAAGGGTGTAAAAATAATTGCCGTATTGTGCCTTGTAGCATTTTTGTTTTGCGGCTGTAATAGCTTTCGGCTCTCTTCCTCGATTGATGATTTGATTTCTCCCATTTCTCCGAGCGGTGATAATGCAGGTGTTCAAAGTGCTGTTGATGAATATTGTAAAAGCGGCTATTCAATCAAAATTCCGGCAACAGGAAATTACACAACGTCTTTCATTTTAAAAGATATTGACGGCGATAAAATTAATGAAGCCGTAGCATTTTATGAACCGTCAAACAAGGTTGGCACGATTTCTATGGCGGTTATTAAAAAAAGCGGTGAGCGTTGGAGTGTTATTGCAAATGTTGACGGTACTGCTACCGATGTAAACAGTGTTGATTTTTGCGATTTTAATAATGATGGAAAATTGGAGATAATTGTTTGTTGGAGTGTTGTATCAAAGCAAACCGGTACATCCATTAACGTTTATTCTCAAAATGAAAATGACAACAAATATTCATTAAAATCTGTTTCAAAAGCAATTACAGGCAGTAATTTTATTTGCGTTGACGCTAATGATGATGGTGTTATGGAACTTCTTGTTTTTGCAACCGGCACTTCGAGCGAAAATCCGAGAGCAGAGCTTTATTCGTTTGGAACAGGTAAGAGGGAACTTATCGGCGAAACAAGGCTTGACAGCACGATTACTTCATTTGAGAGTATAAAGTATGCTAAAACCGATGAGGGTACTTCTATTTATGCCGATGCGCTTTGCGCCGACGGTTCGTCAATGGTGACTGAATTTATTTATTGGTCTGATTATTATAATTCAATTATTTCGCCGTTTTACAGCTATTCGACGGGAAGAACTAAGGAAACTTTACGTTCAAGTCAGGTAACATGCCGTGATATTGACGACGACGGATATATCGAGATTCCTGAGGATACTTCTTCTAAAAAGCAATCATCTGAGATTACGTCTCAAAATTGGGTGAATTACGGTAATACAGTTTTATCGCATAAATGTTATTCGTTTTCTTGCAAGCGTGACGGTTATATTCTTGTGATTGACGATGATGATTTTTCTAAAGTTAAAGCGAATTATGACAGTGAATCAAGAAAACTTACAATTATCAATAAAAAAAATAAGAGTAATGTTTTTGAAATAGTTACACTTATCAATTCAAACTACAGCGTTAATGACCCTAAATATAAAGACTATACAATGATTATGAAAAACAGCGGATTTGTTTATCTTGCGAAGGTAAATAAAAGTTCCGATATTGATATAAATATTCAAACCTTAAAAGATATGATTAAAGTATACTGATTTTAGGAGGTATATGTATGAAAAAAGTGCTTGTTGCCGAAGACGAAGAATCTATCAGAGAGTTTATAGTTATCAATTTGACACGAAGTGGCTACAATGTTGAGCAGGCTGAAAATGGTGCTGTTGCGCTTGAAAAGTTTTCTCAGGATGAAACAGGCTTTGATGTTGCAATTCTTGATATTATGATGCCGGAGCTTGACGGTCTTTCTGTTTGTAAGGAACTTCGCAAACGTTCAAGTGATTTGGGTATTATTATGCTTAGTGCTAAAACTCAGGAAATGGACAAGGTTACGGGTCTTATGTACGGTGCTGACGATTATGTTACTAAGCCGTTTTCGCCAAGCGAACTTATGGCAAGGGTTGACGCTGTTTACAGAAGAGTAGAAATGACACGTGGTTTTAGAAAAAATGATACAACGGGCGACAGTATTATTCTTGATGAATTTGAACTTAACCTTCGTAATCGCACCCTTTCAAAGAACGGTGAAATGATAGAACTTACTCAAGTTGAATTTCAAATTATTGAATATTTCTTTAAAAATCCGAATGCTGCTCTTTCAAGAACAGATATTCTTAAGACTGTTTGGGGTGCTAATTATTTCGGAGATGAAAAAATTGTAGACGTAAATATCAGACGCTTAAGAATGAAAATTGAGGATAATCCATCAAGTCCGACAAGGCTTGTAACTATTTGGGGACTTGGCTATAAGTGGATAACGGATAATCAATAATTTTATTTTTTTATAATGGCAGGACTAACAGTAATGAAAAAATTTTCTAAGGAAAAATTGCATTTACCTAAAATTGACGGTATTACACTAAGATGGCTTATTAACATTATAGGCGTTATTGTAGTATTTTTTATTATTGTTTTTATTATTTCAGCCTTTTCAATTAAAAATACATATTATTCCAATGTCGAAAGTATACTCAATTCCGGTGCATCTTCAACTGCTGTCAGTTATTTCAGTGCAAATCTTGATGCGGGTAACACTCTTGAACAGTCAGCCGCAGAATATATTGACAGCTATAGTTATAAGGAAAAAACTACTACCTGGATAATTGATATTGACGGTAATGTTGTTGTATCGTCAAGCGGTTTTGCTATTGAAAAACAAGATATGCCTGATTATACGCAGGCGCTTCAAAATGACAACAATAAAGCTAAATATATTGGTAAAATCAGCAACGGCGAAAAGGTTATGGCAGTTTGCAGAATCATTAAGGATTCAAACGGAGACAATGTCGGAGCCATTCGTGTTTTGTCTTCACTTGAACAAATTGACAGGCAAGTTACAACGCTTATATTTCTTGTTTTAGCGGCGCTCATTATTGTATTTGCATTAATTATATTTTCTAATTTGTTTTTTATACGTTCAATTATTTTTCCGGTTCAGGAAATAACTGAAACCACTAAAAAAATATCACAGGGCGATTATTCTGCCCGAATTGAAAAAAAATATGACGATGAAATAGGTAATCTTTGCGACTCTATTAATACAATGGCTGAGGAAATTTCAACTACAGATAAAATGAAAAATGATTTTATTTCAACCATTTCTCATGAGCTTCGTACACCGCTTACATCAATTAAAGGCTGGGGCGAAACACTTATGCTCGGTACAGATGATTCTGTTGATGAACTTACACGCAAAGGTTTGCAGGTTATTGTTAAGGAAGCGGGAAGACTTGAAGGATTTGTTGAGGAACTTCTTGATTTCTCACGACTTCAAAGCGGAAGAATGAATCTTCGCCTTGCTAAGACTGACTTATTTGCCGAACTTGACGAAACGGTATTCACATTTCGTGAAAGAGCGCTTAGAGACGGAATTGAGGTTAAATACAGTATTCCTGAAGTACCGGCGATTGCAAATGCTGATGCTAACAGATTAAAACAGGTGTTTATGAATATTCTTGATAATGCGCTTAAGTATTCACGTTCGCCAAGCAAAATATTTGTTAAAGCAGAGTTCACTAAGCTTGATAATCAAAATTTTGTTAAAATTGCTATTGCTGACCAAGGTTGCGGAATAAGTAAAGAGGATTTGCCGCACGTAAAAGAAAAGTTTTATAAAGCAAATGTTTCGGTCAGAGGCTCAGGCATAGGTCTTGCTGTTACAAACGAGATAGTTAATCTTCATCACGGCAAACTTGAAATTGACAGTCAAGAGGGCAAGGGTACACTTGTTACCATTTATCTTCCTGTTGAAAACAGTCCGACTAAAAATGAACTTAATGATATGAAGCAAAATGAGACTGTGCAGGATGCTGAAATTAATGAGGGCGTAGAAATCAACAAAAACTGAAAGGCTAAAAGTATGAAAGATAAGAAAATGCATAAAACCTCAGTCGGAGGTCAAGCTCTTATTGAGGGAGTTATGATGCAAGGTCCCCGTGGCATAGCAACAGCCGTCCGCAAAACTGACGGAGATATTGTTGTTAAACATCACGAATTTAATCATTTACGTGATAAGCACAAATTTTGGGGATTGCCGGTAATCAGAGGTATGGTCAATTTTGTGGAATCAATGATTTTGGGCTATAGAATGCTTATGTATTCAGCTGAAGCGTCAGGTATGGAAGACCTTGAAGATGTTGAGATGAATAAGTTTGAAAAATGGCTTACTGACAAACTTGGCGATAAATTTATGAACATCTTGATGGGTATTGCTACTGTTTTAGGATTTGCTCTTGCTTTTGTGATTTTCTTCTATCTTCCTGTTCTTGCATTTAATAAGCTTAATCAGGCTTTTGACGGCTCATTAACACCTTGGCAGGGAACAATTGAGGGTGTTATGAAAATACTTATTTTTGTAATCTACATTGCACTTGTAAGCCAAATGAAGGATATTAAGCGCACCTTTATGTATCACGGAGCAGAGCATAAATCAATTGCCTGCTATGAAGCCGGCAAAGAACTTACAGTTGAAAATGTACGTGAAAGCTGTCGTTTTCATCCGAGATGCGGAACTTCTTTTATCTTTGTAATGCTTATTTTCAGCATTATTTTCAGCACTGTTTTGTCTAAGATATTTCCCTCAATTGCTCAAGTAAGAGTATTGTGGATGCTTTTAAAGCTTGCATTCATTCCGCTTCTTATGGGTGTTGGATATGAGTTTATTAAGTATGCAGGTAAACATGATAATTTGCTTGTTAAGATTTTGAGCGCACCCGGTTTGTGGATGCAAAGACTTACTACTAAAGAACCGACTGATGATATTATAGAGGTCGGTATTGAATCTCTTAAGGCAGTTATTACGGATAATCCCGAGGATGATGAGATAAAATGACATTGAAAGAGGCATACAGCTATGCTGTTACTTTTTTAGAAAGAAACGGTGTTGACGAAAGCGATTTTAAAGCGCTTTGCGTTGTTTGCTCAATTTTAAATATTAAAAACAGCGAATATGACTTACACAGAAACGATTTTGTACCAAACAAAAAACTTGCCGATATGCTTTGGAAATTGAAAGACGGTCAACCGCTTCAATATGTTTTGGGCAAATGGGATTTTTATGAAAGCGAATTTTATATAGGCGAGGGTGTATTGATTCCTCGTCCTGAAACGGAAGAACTTGTTGAAAAAGCAATTGATTATATTAAAACACTTGGAAAATGCACTGTTTATGACTTATGTGCCGGCAGCGGCGGTATCGGCTTAAGCATTGCAAATAAGTGCAAAAATGCTTTCGTTTATCTTATTGAAAAAAGTGATGATGCGCTCCTTTATTTGGAAAAAAACGCAAAAGGCATTGAAAATGTTAAAATCATACAAGGTGATATTTGCAAAAGTGACAGCTTTTTTGAGCTTGAGAATGCAGATATAATTATTTCAAATCCACCATATATTAAAAGCGATGATATCGCTTGTTTGCAATGTGAGGTTTTAAAAGAACCGCTTATGGCTCTTGACGGCGGAAAAGACGGACTTGACTTTTATCGTATAATCAACGATAATTGGAATAATAAACTTAATAAAAACGGCAAACTTTTCTTAGAAATCGGAGACGAACATGGAAAAGATATTTTGCAGATACTTTCAAATTTTAATAATATTAATGTTTTTAAAGACTTATATGGCAATGACAGAATGGTTGTTGCCGATAAAAAATAATAAAAAATAAAATGAAAACAAGGATGATTCTATGCTTTCGATTCTTTCATATTTAAGATCAGGTAATTATATAGAGGCAATTATTGCTATTTTGTCACGTTGCTTTGTCGTGTTTTGTTGCTTACCTATTCACGAACTTGCCCATGGCTTAATGGCTGATAAACTTGGCGATCATACTGCACGAAATCAGGGCAGACTGACATTTAACCCGTTTGCTCACCTTAATCTGCTTGGCACAATAATGATTTTTCTTTTTGGTATTGGCTACGCAAATCCCGTTCCGATTAATCCTAACAATTTTAAAAATCCTAAAAAGGGAATGGCGCTTACCGCACTTGCCGGTCCTGCCTCCAACCTTTTAATGGCTTTTGTATCTCTGTTTTTTTACTATGGAATACTTGATATTGCAGGACTTAACAGTACTGTTACTTATGCTGTTGCTTATTTCTTCTATTTTGCCGCAAGCGTAAATGTAACACTTGCAGTATTTAACCTTATTCCGATTCCTCCGCTTGACGGCTCCAGAATTTTGCTTGCCGTTTTGCCCGATGACAAGTATTTTGGCTATATGAAATATGAAAGATATATTATGATTGCAATTATGATTGCTCTCTTTACAGGTGTGCTTGATACTCCTATTTCTTTGCTTTCTAATGCTCTTATGAGTGTTGTAGGCATAATTCCAAAGCTTTTGTTTGGTCTTTTGGTGAGGTAATTAATGGAACAGCTTAATTATAAAATAGATGTTTTTGAAGGTCCGATGGACCTTTTACTTCATCTTATTTCAAAGCATAAATTAAATATTAACGATATTCCTATAGTTGAGCTTGTAAATCAGTATCTTGATTATGTTAGGCAGATGCAAGAACAGGATTTTGATATTGCCGGCGAATTTCTCGAAATGGCTGCGAGATTGATTTATATTAAAACAGTATCGCTTTTGCCTCGGCACGAGGAAGCGGAAATTCTTAAAAAGGAACTTACCGGAGAACTTATTGAATATCAGGATTGTAAAATAATGGCAGGCAAGCTTGCAAAACAAACTGACGGTTTTAACAGATTCGTTCGTCAACCTGAAGAAGGTCATATCAATTATGATTATGAGCGTTTTCACGAGGGTGAGGAGCTTTTGAGCGCATATATCAATGCTGCAGGCAGGGGAAGACGTAAATTACCGCCTCCGCTTGATTCATTTAAGGTAATTGTTGCAAAGAAATTTGTGGCTGTCGCTTCAAAAGTGTCTACCGTTATGAAAAAGCTTTTTGGTGGCAAAAAAGTCAAGTTTTTAAATTTATTTACCGATGCTGAAACCAAAAGCGATATGGTGGCAACGTTTCTTGCCGTGCTTGAGCTTGCTAAAACTAAAAAAATTCTAATTGATGGCGAAATGAATAATCCAACTGTACAAATGATGGACGAGGTGAATGATATTGAGCGGTAATAATATTATGGCTTCTCTTGAGGCTATGCTTTTTGCGGCAGGTGATCCTGTTGAGCCGGGTAAATTGGCTGAAGTGCTTGATGTTGATGTTGAAAACGTTATTAAAATGCTCGGTCATCTTGAAGCTATGTATGATGAAAATAATCGTGGTTTAAGACTTATTCGCATTGACGGCAAATATCAACTTTGCACAAGAGAGGAATATTCAGACGAAGTCAGAGGACTTCTTGAAATTAAAAAGAATACTCCTTTAAGTCAGGCGGCATTTGAAGTTCTTGCGATTGTGGCTTATAATAAGACTGTTACACGTTCTTTTATTGAGCAAATACGTGGCGTCGATTGTTCAGGCCCGGTATCTAATCTTATCCAAAAAGGGCTTATTGAGGAAAAGGGCAGGCTCGATTTACCCGGAAGACCTCTTGTATACGGTACGACGGACAGATTTTTGCGCTGCTTTTCTCTTAACAGCCTTGATGATTTGCCAGATTTACCTGAGGAGGAAAAGCAGGACGATTCTCAAACCTCGCTTTTTGAGGATGAAAAGAGCAAAGAACCTGATATCCCCGATGCGCAAACTTTTGAAGAGGGGGTTGAAGAATAATAATGAAAATATTTCTTATAATTGTTGCTGTTTTGGCAGTAATCATTATTGCAATTCTATCTCTTTCGGCTACCGTCACTCTTGTTTATGACAAAGGTTGGCACACAAAAATTCAAATCCTTTTTATTGAAAAGGATATAGTTCTTTCAAAAATTCTTTCTTTTGTGCTTTTTCCTGAAAAAAAGGCAGAAGAAGTAGCTAAGGAAAGCAAAAATAAAAAGAATAGCAAGAAAGACAAAAAGAACAAAGAAACGCAAACTCCTATCGAAAAAGTTTCCGACGTTGCCGTAGAGGCTGAGGCAAAATCTCTCGAAACTGACGAAACTCAAAAAACAGAGGAAGTCAAAAGTGAAAATAAAAAGAGTGAACAGCCGCCAAAGCCTAACCCACTTAAAAAGATTTGGGATACGCAGGGCATTGTAGGAATACTCGATTTGTTAACAAATGTGGCAGAAACTGCGAATAATGCTGTTTTAACGCTATTTAGGGGTTTACATATTTACTCACTTTATGTTATGATACTGGTAGGCGGCGGTGATGCAGACCTTATCGCCCGTGCCTACGGTACCCTTTGCAAATATTATTATCCGCTTAAGGGTATGATTTTAAATGGTATGAAGGTTGACAATTTCGATGATTATATTCAGCCTGATTTTCTTGCAGAGAGAACAGAGTTTGAATTTCAGCTTATAGCAAGCATTAATGTCAAACTTATATTAAAGGTCGGCTTTAAAGCAGTATTTATATTTATCAAAAATTTAATTATAAATAAAAAATCTATTAAAGGGGATAAATGATTATGAAGGAAACTCCGGTAAACAAAATAATGGAAAACACTCTTGAAAAGATGCGTCAGATGGTTGATACTTCAACTATTATCGGCGAACCTATGGTTACAGGCACAACTACTTTAATTCCTGTATCTAAAGTGTCTTACGGCTTTACATCAGGCGGTACAGATCTTCCGTCAAAGCAAAATCAAGAGCTTTTCGGCGGCGGTGGCGGCGGTGGTATCACCATCACTCCTGTTGCTTTTATTGTTATTGAAAACGGCAAATGCAGAATGATGCAGATTAATAACTACACCTCATCTGCTGACCGTGCTATTGCAATGATTCCTGAACTTGTTGATAAGGTTACAGAACTTCTTAAGCCTGAAAGCAAGGAAGAAGCACCTGCAAGCGAAGAAGCTAAGGCTGAATAATTTTGTTATTATCTCAATCACCTGCATATATTTATGTAGGTGATTGTTTTGTTAAAGAAAATTGCAGTATTTCTTTTTACTTTATTATTTGCATTTCCCAATGTCGCTTTTGGCTCAACCTTTTCGGCATCAAGTTTATGCGTTATGGATATGACCACTCGGCAGATTCTTTATGAAAGTAACATCTATGAGCACAGAAGTGTGGCGTCAACTACAAAAATTATGACTTGCCTTATTGCTTGCGAAAGTAATAAGCTTAATGATATTGTAACTGTTACCTCTCAAATGCTTGACGGTACTGAGGGCTCGCTTATATATCTAAAGACGGGGGATAAAATATCGCTTTACGATTTGTGCTTGGGTATGATGCTTTCTTCCGGTAATGATGCCGCAAATGCCGTAGCTGTATACCTAAAAGGAACTATTGAAAACTTTGCAGAGTATATGAACGATACGGCTAAGAGTATCGGTATGAATAATACGCACTTTTCCACACCGTCGGGGCTTGATAAGGGGCAACCCTATTCTTGTGCGCACGATATGGCTTTGCTTGCTTCTTGCGCTATGGAAAATAAGATGTTTTCAAAGATTGTATCTTTGCAAAGTGCCGATATAAAAATTAATGATGATGTTAAAACGATTTATAATCATAATAAACTTTTGTCTTATAATCTTAAAGACGGCAAATTCATTGGTGTAAAAACGGGTTTTACAGAAAAAGCAGGAAGATGCTTGATAAGTGCAAAAAAATATGAAAATAATACAATAATTTGCGTAACACTTAATTGCCCTGATGATTGGGATGCTCATACCTATTATACTGAAATTTGCGAGAAAAAATATAATTATATTACTATTTCAAATGAAATCAAAATTGATTTAGTCGGCGGCAATAAGAATTATGTTAAGTGCAGATATAATAAAAAACGCTGCCTTTTAGGCAATGTTAAAGTTATGGAATATTACTATCCCTTTGCTTACGCTCCGATAAAAAAGGGGGATAAGCTCGGCGAAGCGATAGTTTATTATAATGATAAAATATTGGAAAGACTGCCGATTGAGGCAGACGAGGATGTTAAAGAAAATGGGTAACAACAATTTAGTACGACTTCAAAAGTTTATGGCTGAATGCGGTGTGGCATCAAGACGCAAGAGCGAAGAACTTATAGAAATGGGTAAAGTTAAGGTAAACGGCCATGTTGCGCATATTGGGGATAAAATCAATCCTAAAAAAGATATTGTTGCTGTCAGAGGTAAAAAAATTACCAAAGAAGAACGTATGTATTATATTATGCTAAATAAGCCACGTGGATATGTTACAACCGTATCCGATGAGCTTGGAAGAAAAACTGTAATGGACCTTGTGGATTGCGATGCAAGGGTTTATCCGGTCGGCAGGCTTGATAAAGACAGTGAGGGACTTCTTATTCTTACTAATGACGGTTCGTTTGCTAATGCACTTACTCATCCAAAGCATAATTACGCAAAGGTTTATCGTGTTACGGTAAGGCCGAGTGTTAACGATGAAATGCTCGAAAAAATGAGAAACGGAATTGAAATCGATGGCAGAAAAACTGCTCCTTGTGATATAAATATTATTTTTGAGGAAGAGGGAAGAGTTGTTCTTGAATTTATTCTGCGTGAGGGCAGAAACCGCCAAATCAGAAAAATGTGCGAGGCTGTGGGGCTTCAGGTTGCAAGGCTTAAGAGAATTTCAATAGGTCCCGTTAAGCTTGGTATGCTTCAAACTGGTAAAACACGTCGCTTGACCGATAACGAGGTGCATAAACTTCTTCGTTCATCTAATCCGGCAACGCAGGAAGAAAATAAATAATATTCTAAAATATTCTAAAAAAAGGGGCTGCAATTGCAGCCCCTTAAATTTTTATTAATATATTATTCTTGTCCGTTGAGAATAGCAAAGTTTTGCTTATTACACTTATAAAGATTTTTAAACACCTTAAAGTTTCTTTCATAAGCGGCACGGTTTGCTGTGTTTGGATGATATGTAGTCTTAACAGGAATAAGTTTTTTAACGTCTTTCATTGAATTAACAAGACCCATACCTACTGCAATACAAGCAGCAGCACCTACAGCACCTATGTTTTGAGGTGATTCAACAACAACAACGTCCTTTTCAAGAATATCTGCAAGTATTTGACATGTTGTTTCTCCGAGAGCGCCGCCACCGCAGAAGCGAACAGCATCGGAAGTTTTAACCTTTAGTCCCTGTCTTTCATACATCCATTTCATATGGAAGCAAATTCCCTCAACAACCGAACGTATAAGTTCTGTTTTGCCTGTTTCAAGCCTAATGTTAAAGAACATACCTGCGGCATTAGGGTCTTCAAACGGGCATCTGTTGCCGTGAAGCCAAGGAGTAAATACAACACCGTTAGAGCCGGCAGGAACTGTATCAATAACTTCTTCAAGATAATCATAAAGGTTGAATTCAGTCTGTTCAAGGCTGTCTGCCGCATTGCCGTATTTCTTAAGAAATACGCCGATTTCGTCAAGAGCAAGGTGGTCTTTAACCCAGCCGACGCATTTGTTAGAAGTTTCAAGCTCAGCAAAGTAGTTAAATGTGTCAGGGTCAGCGCCTACAATAGCTGCAATCATAGCACCTGTATCAACAGTTTGCTTTTCAACAACTGTTCCTACCCAGCCTGACGTACCTGAATAAATATGTGTGTCGCCGACCTCTGTTGCGCCTGCGCCTACACCTATAAGAGATGCGTCACCGCCACCGCCGTAAACAGCAGTACCCGGAGCAAGTCCAAGCTCTTTGGCAGCACTTTCTGTTACTTCGCCAACCTTTTCCGTACTCTTTTTAATCGGAGCAAGATGTTCCATCTTTACACCAACCATATCGCAAACCGGCTTGCACCAACCCTCATGACCTTTTCTTGTGTCATAAAGAAGTGTGCCGAATGCTGAATCCTGAGTCATAACAAATTCGCCACTTGCACGGAGAATAAGATATTCTTTAATATCAAGCCACTTATAAATCTTTTTGAAATTTTCAGGCTCGTGCGCTTCAACCCATCTGTACTTCCAAATAGGGTCTTTAACTGATGAAGAAACGGCACCTGTATATTTGAGATATTTTAAAAGCTTTGTAACCTCTGCGCCCGCAATTTGAACACCGTGAGCCATACCTTTTTTTAGCTCTTCTCTTGCACGTTGGTCCATATAAGTCATAGGACGCCTTATGCATTTTCCTTCCTTGTCAACAAGGACAAGACCTTGCATAGCGGAACAGAAGCTGATACCTTCAACCTGCTCTTTTTTGATATTAGGCATTTTGTCAAACACGGTTCTCGTAGTTGAACACATTGCAGCCCACCATTCGTCTGCGTCTTGCTCGGCTCCTCCCTTAACACCTGTTTCGTCATCAACATATAGGTTGTATCCTGCTGTTGCTGATGCTAAAATTCTCATTGTATCCTCGATTTCAATAAGACAGGTTTTGATTCCGGTTGTGCCGATGTCATATGTAATTACATATTTTTTCATACTTATATCCTCCGTAATTAAATATACGCAGCAGATTATACATAAGGCTTAAGCGAAAAGATGCTGTGTAATACTAATATTATACAGTACACTTTGTTCACTTTCAAGCAAAATGTAAATTTTTACCGCTGTTTTTTCTTCTCATAAGTAAATGCAGACTCAATAAAACTTAATAATTGACTTACCACTTGCTCATCGTCCATTTTGTTTACGTCGATACCGGTGTAAATTTCAAATCTTTTTCTGTAATAGTCGCAGGTGTATGAAAATTGAAGAGTTGTTAAAAGATTGTCAAGAAAAAAAGCAAAAAGCTTTGGGTCAAGGTCAGACCTTACGTCGCCGTTTTCAAGCGCTTGAGTAATGCTTTTTATATATTTTGGCTCGTACTTTCCTCAATCGCCGTTGCAAGAATATTGACCATCGCCTTGTTTTTGATTGCGCCGATTTCATTATATAATTTAATGTAATTGGCGTTTTTCTTTGAATGAAAGCAAGTCGCACGAATTACTTTTTCCGCTTTTACAAGAATTTTATCATCGCTTGCCATAATATCGTCAAGTATGTCATCAAGTATTTTCATTCCTCTTTGCAAGCAGGTGATAAACAAGTCCTCTTTAGTAGAAAAATACTTATACATCAGCCCGATACTTATTCCGCATTTTTTTGCAATTACATTAATATTGGCTTTTTCGTATCCTTTTGATGAGAATTCTTCAATTCCGGTTTCAAGAATTAACTCCTGCCGTTCTTCGCTTGCTCTTTCAAAAGCTTCTTTGTATCTTTTTTCTAACATTTTTATGAATTTTGTAGTGTTGCACAAATTTACTTGTATCACTTTGTGCAAGCTTTACAAATCTCCCTCTCAAATCTTATTTTATACAATGTATATTATCATTTATGTTGATTTTTTGCAACAAAATAATTGAATTATTTATATTTATAAATTTGACAAATCGTAAAAAAGTGATATACTTATAGTGTAAATATTAGTGAGCCGCCGCTCACCGTCAATGGCGAGCAAGTGTTCACGGTAAAATACTTTATGTTATTCTAAGGAGGAATACTACAATGGATACAAGATTTGCTATTACAGAGTATCCTGATGCAGCCGTACTCACAGCAGAACTTGATGCGCTCATCAAAAAACCAATTTACTCAATCAACCGTACTGCTCTCAAAAAGTATGAAGAAGAATACTTTGAGAAGAAGTGTGCAAAGTCAAAGGAAATGATTACTGAGGCTAAGCAAGTAATTCCCGGCGGCGTTCAGCATAACCTTGCTTTCAACTATCCGTTCCCGATTGTTATGACTAAGGCAAAGGGCAACAGACTTTGGGATATCGACGGAAACGAATATTTTGACTTCCTTCAGGCAGGCGGTCCTACTATTATCGGCTCAAATGATGACGTCGTTAAAGAAAAAGTTAAAGAGCTTCTTGACGATTGCGGTCCTTCAACAGGTTTGTTCCATCCTTATGAATATAAGCTTGCTAAGAAAATCAGCGAGTGTGTACCTTCAGTAGAAATGTTCCGTATGCTCGGTTCAGGTACTGAGGCATGTATGTGTGCTGTTCGTGTAGCTCGTCTTGCTACAGGTCATAAGAATATCATTAAGATGGGCGGCGCTTACCACGGTTGGTCTGACCAGCTTGCTTGGGGTATGCGTGTTCCGGGTACTCTTAACCTTCAGTCACACGGTGTTCCTTTGTTTGTATTTAAGCATACTCAGGAATTCTTCCCTAACGACCTTAAAGATCTTGAGAAGAAGCTTATTATTAATAAATTCCGTGGCGGTACAGCTGCTGTATTCATTGAGCCATGCGGTCCTGAATCAGCAACTCGTCCTGTAGATAAGGACTTCCCTAAGGGTGTTCAGGCACTTTGCCGTAAGTATGGTGCTCTTCTTGTATGTGATGAAGTTGTAACAGGTTTCCGTATCGGTCTTTCCGGTGCACAGGGTTATTATGGTATTGACCCTGATATCACAATCTTTGGTAAGATTATTGCAGGCGGATATCCTGGTGCAGGCGGTATCGGCGGTCACAAAGAGGTTATGAAGTATCTTGGTGCAGGTCTTGATAAGGCTGAAGGCAAGAAGATTCATAAGGCAATGTGCGGCGGTACTATGGCTGCTACTCCTATTTCTTGCGTTGCAGGTTATACTGTAATTACAGAAATTGAAAAGAGAAATGCTTGTCAAGTTGCAGGTCAGATGGCTGACAGACTTGTTAAGGGTATTAACAAGTCAATCAAGAAGTATGACCTTCCGTTTGTTTGTTACAACATTGGCTCTATTTGCCAGCTTCATACTGTTGCTACAATGCACTTTAGAATTAACTGGAGAAAGCCTTGGACTATTCCTTCAGTTCTTAAGGAAACCGGTATTCGTCAGACTGAAATGCAGTATATGGGTGCTGCTTATATGGCTGAGGGTCTTGTAACTCTTGCAGGTTCTCGTCTTTACACTTCAAGTGCTTACACTGAAGAGGATATCGATGAATGCATCAAGAGATTTGATAAGGTTCTTTCTCAGTGCGAAAAGATTGATTATTAATCAATAGCTTTAAGGGAGCAGGCGTATACTTGCTCCCTTTATGTGCATTTATATAATATTTAAAATTAAGGAGAAAATATATGGCTTACGATGTTGAAGAAGCTAAGAAATTAGTCGTTGAAGCAGGTAAAAAGCTTCTTGAAACAGGTCTTATCGCCCGTACTTGGGGTAATGTTTCTGCAAGAATCAGCGATACTCAGTTTGTTATCACACCGTCAGGCAGAGCGTATGATACGCTTACACCTGATGAGGTTGTTGTTGTTAATATTGATGACTGTTCACACGAGGGTGATATTAAACCGTCAAGTGAAAAGGGAATTCACGCTGATGCATATAAGCATCATCCGCTTGTTAATTTCGTTATTCATACTCACCAAAAGGCTGCGACTATTGTCAGCATTACAGGTATGGAAATTAAAAATGTATATAATGAATTCAAGCCTGTTTTAGGTGACTATGTCCCTGTTGCCGAATATGCTATGTCTACAACAAATCCTCTTCGTAAGAAAGTTGAAAAATGTATGATGATGAACCCAAGCTGTCGTGCATTTATGCTTATGCATCATGGTACTCTTTGCCTTGGAGAAAGTTTTGACCAGGCATTTGAGGTAGCAGGCGCTCTTGAAAAATGTTGTGAAAAGGTAATTAAGGATAATTATCTTCGTCATTCTTGGGATAAAACATATTCAGTTGACAACAAGCTTAACTATTTCCTTAATAAGGAAAATGCAGGCAAGATGCCTGAAGCTATTTGCGACCTTGGTTCATCAGTAAGAAACGGTAATATTTTTACTCTTACATACGATGGTGGCAAAAAAGTCGACGTTGATATGATAACAGGTCTTGCTATTAACGGTATTGCTCCAAAGTGTGCTAAGATTCACAGAGCTATTTATGCAAGCCAAAATTGCACAATGATTAAGCACGTTGCAAATCCGTATGAGGTTGCTGTTTCCTGTCTTGACGAAACAATGTATCCTATGATTGATGACTTTGCTCAAATCGTTGGTGTTGACGTTAAATGTGTTCCTTGGATTGACGGCGATACAGACGAATGTGCTAAAGAAATAGGCAAAGCAATTGACGGCAGAAATGCAGTTCTTATTCAGGGTAATGGCGCTCTTGTTACAGGTAACAGTGACGGCGATATGCAGGCTCTTGATCTTATTATGGAAAAGGGTTGTGAGGCTCAGGTTGACGTTTCAATCTTTAATCGTCCTCACTTTGTTCCAAAAGCAGAGTGCTTCCTTATGAGAACAGTTTATCTCGCTAAGTATTCAAAGCAGATTAATAAATAAATCAATATAAACTTAAGGCACGAATCAATTTCTGATTCGTGCCTTTTTACTATTTTATTATATTTATACCATTTGTTCCGGATGGAATACTTCTTCAAATTTTTCTTCACTTAAAAATCCGAGTGTTGTGCAAGCTTCCTTGAGTGAAATGTTGTTTTTATAAGCATACTTTGCGGTTTTTGCGGCATTTTCATATCCTATGTACGGATTAAGGGCAGTTACAAGCATGAGCGAATTATGAAGATTGCTGTCCATTTTCTCTTTGTTAGCCTTAATACCGCTTACGCAGTTTTTATTAAAGCTAACCATTGCCTCACTTAAAAGCCTTACCGATTGCAGAAAATTGTAAATTGTTACAGGCATAAAAACATTAAGTTCAAAATTGCCTTGGCTTGCCGCAAATCCGATTGCCGCATCATTTCCCATAACTTGAACCGAAACCATTGTTACTGCTTCGCATTGAGTAGGATTTACCTTTCCCGGCATAATTGATGAACCCGGCTCATTTTCGGGTATTGTAATTTCGCCAAGTCCCAACCGTGGACCGCTTGCAAGCCATCTTATGTCATTAGCGATTTTCATAAGGTCGCATGCAAGTGCTTTTAATGCACCGTGAGCAAAAACTATTTCGTCTTTAGAAGTTAATGCGTGAAATTTATTTTCAGCAGTAACAAAATCTTTTCCTGTAATTTCACAAACTGCCTTTGCTACTTCCTCATCAAAGCCTTTTGGTGCATTAAGACCTGTTCCTACAGCCGTTCCTCCGAGTGCTAATTCTTTAAGTTCGGGCAGAGCGATTTCTATAAGCTTTTTGTCCTTTTCAAGTGAACTTCTCCAGCCGCTTATTTCTTGTGAAAATGTTATAGGAGTTGCGTCCTGAAGATGAGTTCGTCCACTTTTTACTATTCCGTCATTTTCTTTTTCAAGCTTTTTGAAACTATCAATCAATGCTTCAATTGCAGGAATAATCTTGTCCTCAATTCCTATTACAGCCGCAATGCTCATAGCTGTAGGAAAAGTATCGTTTGAACTTTGGCTCATATTTATGTCATCGTTTGGGTGAAGTATTTTTTTGCCTGCAATTTCATTTCCTCTGTTTGCAATTACTTCGTTAGCATTCATATTTGATTGAGTGCCGGAGCCGGTTTGCCAAACAACAAGAGGGAAGTGCTCATTTAGCTTTCCGTCAATTACTTCATCACATGCCTTTGAAATTGCTTCAAGCTTTTCATCTGTCATTTTGTCTTTTTTTAATTTGTTATTTGCAATCGCTGCCGCTTTTTTTAAGATACCGAAAGCCTGAGTGATTTCTCTTGGCATAGTTTCAATTCCAATGCCGATTTCAAAATTTTCGTGGCTTCTTTGCGTTTGCGCTGCCCAATATTTATCAGCCGGGACTTTTATTTCTCCCATAGAATCGTGCTCAATACGATAATCCATAAATTTATACCTCCGAATAATTCTTATAATAATATACACTAAATATTTGCTACTTTCAACAAATATTCATTTTTTGCATATTTACTTATTTAATAAATTATGATTAAAATAAAATAAATCAATTAGAAGGAAAATGTATATGAATATTTGGCACGACATTTCACCTAAGAGAATTAAAAAAGATAGATTTTATGCTGTAATTGAAATTTCAAAAGGCGGCAATGAATAAGTACGAACTCGATAAAGAAACAGGTATGCTTAAGCTTGACCGTGTTCTTTTTACGTCTACTCATTATCCTGCAAATTACGGATTTATTCCTCGTACCTATGCAAGCGATAACGACCCGCTTGACGTTCTTGTTTTGTGCAGTGAGAAAATTCAGCCGATGACTATTGTTGAGTGTTTTCCTATTGGCGTTCTCATTATGGAAGACGGCGGCGCAAGGGATGAAAAGATTATTGCCGTTCCTGTTAATGACCCTAATTATAACGGATATACAAATATTGATAAGCTTCCTGCTCATAGGTTTGAGGAAATCAAGCATTTCTTTGAGGTTTATAAAACTCTTGAGCATGAAAAAACAACCTCTGTTACCGAGGTTAAGCCTAAGGAAGAGGCGGAGGAGATTATTCAAACCTGCATTGACAGCTATATTGAAAATTTCCAATTATAATCTAAATTTATTTATATCTATTTTGAGGCAGGCTTTCCTGCCTCTTTTTTTGCCTTTAAAAGATAATTGGCTTTTAATCGGCGGCTATCCGTTTGTACTGTTTTATTTAATTATCGGAATAATCTCACTCGGTATGATTATTTTCCTCGATAAAAAGATTATAAAAATTGAAAAGCATAGAACTTTTGTAAGAGCAACACATTTAGTTTTTATAACTTATAAGATGATTAATTTTTTAGTTACTTTTGAAAGATTTTCTCTTCCTCTCGGAGAAATATAAAGTAAATCCTCAATTCGTATTCCGAATTTGTCAGGTATATAAATCCCCGGCTCAATCGAAGTTACGTTTCCGACTTCAAACGTGTCATTACTTTTTGGCGAGGCATTATATCCCTCGTGAATGTCAAGTCCTACTCCGTGACCTAAGCTGTGGCGAAAATATTTTCCCATATCCTTTTCGTTTAGTACGTCATAAGCGGCTTGGTAAACATCGGCACATTTTTCTCCTGCTTTAAGTGCTTTTATTCCGGCAAGCTGAGCTTTTAATACAAGGTCATATGCTTCTTTCATTTCTTCTGTTACGTTACCAATCGCAATTGTTCTTGTCATATCTGAATGATATCCTTGGTACGTTGCACCAAAATCAAAGAGCACAAAATCACCGTCTTTGATTTTTTTATCACTTGGTACACCGTGAGGCATAGATGTATGAGTGCCTGTTAATAAAATTGTGTCAAAGCTTACTCCGTCAGAACCGTTTCTTGCCATAATGTAATCAAATAAGGCAGCAAGTTCTTTTTCTGTTTTGCCAATTTTCACTTCATTTAAAAGCTCTAAAAATGATTTTTCGGCAATATTATTTGCTTTTTTTATAAGCTCGATTTCAAATGCTTCTTTTTTGTTTCTCATAAGCATAAAATCGTGATTTAACTCAACAAATTCTATGTTGTTGAGTTTTTTTGCGTATGAATTATATTGCGCAAGTGATATTGTTTCATTTTCAAAAAGAAGTCTTTTGATATTTTCTTTATTTACGATATCATTCACCTCATTTAAAAATGAATTTTTGATTTCTATTACCTTTAATCCTGCTTTTTTTGAGCGTGAATTTGAGCCGTTTCAGTGTATCGTGAGTCAACAATATGGTAACTGTTGCCGTTTTTTGTGATTATTATAACGCCTTCACTCGGTGAAAAAGAGCAAAGATAGTGCATATTACTCTCGTTAAAAAGTATAACTGCGTCGCACTCTTTTTCTTGAATTAATTTTGTTGTCTTTTCAATATTTATATACATTTTTAATACCTGCTTTCCTATTAATGATAATCGCATTTATATTTGTTGTCAATATTTTATGTAAATTATTGACAAATCAGATAT
>ENA-OQHF01000275-OQHF01000275.1-human-gut-metagenome-genome-assembly--contig:-NODE-275-length-33203-cov-2.660449_pt1 | contig 33203 bp, 41 predicted proteins | sample MGYA00242559_ERZ504709 | MGnify/ENA primary metagenome ERZ504709 (study PRJEB26092, sample SAMD00036203) | human gut metagenome | host: Homo sapiens | study: EMG produced TPA metagenomics assembly of... | reverse complement strand
TTGTGAATATAAAGACGGCGGAGCGGCTTGGACGCATCAGTGACGTGGAGATAAGCGAGAGTACGGGGAACATCGAAGCTATAATAGTTCCGCGAAAAAGGGTGCTGTTTGGCAAGGCTTTTCGGAGGGGGTGAACTTTGTCATTCCGTGGAGCGCTATTGAAGGTGGTCGGAGAAGATTTGGTTCTTGTGCGATTTTTTGATATTGATAATGAAAAATTATCTTGAAAAAAATTATCGAATAGTATATAATAATACCATAAATACTATACATAAAGGAGAAACACAAATGAGATGTCCATATTGCGGATTTGCCGAAAGTAAGGTCATTGATTCAAGACCTACCGAAGAAAGCAATTCCATCAGAAGAAGACGTGAGTGCTTAAAATGTCAAAAGCGTTTCACTACATACGAAAAGCTTGAGGCGATTTCGCTTGCGGTTATAAAGAAAGATCAGTCACGTCAGCAGTATGACAGAGGAAAAGTGTTAAAAGGAATAATTACGGCTTGTGAAAAACGTCCTATATCTCTATCGCAAATGGAACAGATTGCGGACGATATTGAAAGCGAATTGTATCAGTCAATGACGCGTGAAATCGAAAGCACCGCTATCGGTGAAAAGGTTATGGAAAAGCTTAAAAAACTTGATGAAGTTGCTTATGTACGTTTTGCGTCTGTATACAAAAGTTTTGATGACATAGATACGTTTATGGCAGAATTGCAGGGACTTATCGATGATAAAAAAGATTGATTTGCATACGCATTCAACTGCGTCCGACGGTACGTTTACTCCGTCGGAGGTTGCGCATAAAGCACATAAAACAGGACTCAGTGCCGTCGCACTTACAGACCACGATACGATAAACGGACTTGCCGAGTTCAAACGTGCTTGCGGTGAATACGGAATTGAGGGTATATCCGGCGTTGAAATAAGTGCAAAGTACGAAAAAGAAATGCACATAGTCGGCTTGTTTATTGATGAAAACGATACGGAACTTGCCGAAAAACTTGACGAACTTAAAAATGCAAGAGAAGTGCGTAACAAAAAAGTACTTGAACTTGTGAACGGGCAAGGTATGGAAATATCGGTTGACGATATACTGTCGCAAAAAAACGGCGCAACGCTTTTGAATACAGGCAGAGCGCATATTGCCCATGCTATGGTGAAGAAGGGATATGTTGCGTCAGTAGACGAGGCATTCAAAAAGTATCTCAGCAAGGGTATGAGCTGTTATGTTCCGCGAAAAACGTATTCGCCGAAAGAAAGTATTGAAATGATTAAAAATGCAGGCGGTTTGGCGATTTTGGCACACCCTGTTTATATTACGGAGGATTACGGCAAATTGTATTCGCTTTTGAAACAATTAAAGGAATACGGACTTGACGGTACGGAATGTCTATATAACTGCTATTCCGAAGAATTTTCAAAAAATGTGTTTTGATATATGCGATAAATTAGGACTTGTAAAGTCCGGCGGAAGCGATTTTCACGGCGGTAATAAGCCTGATGTGGAGCTTGGAAAAGTTTCGGGCGATTATGTGCCTTATGAATTTTTGCTGAATATGAAAGAACAAAGGGGTCTAATGTAATAGACCTCTTTATTTGTAAGAAAGGACTTGATAAAATGGAACGAACTATTGCGGCAATTTCCACTCCGCAGGGTAACGGCGGTATAGCCGTTATAAGAATAAGCGGTAATGACGCTGTTAAAGTTGCGGACAAGGTTTTTTTCGGAAGTAAAAAACTTGCCGATTGCGATACACATACCGTTCATTACGGTTTTATAAAAAACGAAAAGGGCGAAAAGGTTGACGAAGTGCTTGCAACGGTTATGCTTGCACCGAAAAACTTTTACGCGAGAAGATGTTGTGGAAATCAGCACTCATGGAGGAAGTACAGCGTCAAGAGCGGTGCTTGATACGATTATAAGAGCCGGCGCGTATATGGCAGAACCCGGTGAGTTTACGAAACGTGCATTTTTGAACGGACGTATAGATTTGTCACAGGCAGAGGCGGTAATTGATATTATAAATTCAACAAACGAACTTGCACAGCGAAACGCACTTTCGCAGCTTGAGGGTTCACTTTCAAAAGAAATCGAAAATGTAAGAAATGAGCTTGTTCACCTTGCCGCACAAATGCAAGTCACAATAGATTATCCGGATGAAGATTTGGAGGATATTACGACTGACGATATAAGAAATGTTGCGCATGACTGCAAAAACCGAGTGAATAAACTTTTGTCAACCGCCGACAGCGGTAAAATATTGCGTGACGGTATAAAGACGGTTATAGTAGGCAAACCGAACGTTGGTAAATCGTCACTTTTAAATTCGCTTGCAAGAGAGGAAAGAGCGATTGTTACCGACATTGCGGGAACAACACGTGATGTTATAGAGGAATATATCAACCTTGACGGAATACCTCTTATGCTTATCGATACGGCAGGTATAAGAAATACCGATGATACGGTTGAAAAAAATCGGCGTTGAAAAGTCGATTAAATCTATTGAAAAGGCTGACCTTGTTGTCGTTATGATAGACGGCAGCGGATTTTTCGGTGATGAGGACGTGGAAGTTCTGCATGCGACCAAAAACAAAAAATCGAATTGTTCTTATCAACAAAACCGACCTGGGTCAAAGCAAATATGTTGAGGCGGTTAAGGCAAAGGCAAACGGCAGTGTTGTTATTGAAGTGAGTGCGAAAACGGGTATGGGACTTGATATTCTTGCCGATGAAATCCGCAAGGTTTATAATTTCGGCGAGCTTGCAAGAGAGGACAGTGCTGTTATAACAAATATGCGTCACAAGACGGCGCTTATAAAAGCAGGCGAAGCACTCGGACGGGTTGTTGAGGCTATTGATATGAATATGCCGTCTGATATTGCATCGATTGATATTAATATCGCCATTGACGCACTTGGCGAAATTACGGGCGAAACTGTGTCGGACGATATTGTTACGGCGATATTCCACAGCTTTTGCGTGGGTAAATAGTCGAGTGAAATTGTTAGAAAATTCACAAGCCAAAATAAAACAATTTTTTAAGATATTTACTTGAAAAAGACGAAAAAAAGGTATATAATAAAAAGAGGTAAAAAATTATAAAGAGAAAAAGGAGTTTTGTGTAATGAGTACATTCATAGAACAATTAAAGGAAAGAGCCAAAAAGGACATCAAAACTATCGTTCTTGCAGAGGGCGAAGAAATCAGAACTTTGAAGGCTGCTGAAATGGTAAAAAAAGAGGGCTATGCAAAGATTATTCTTGTAGGTAACCCTGACAAAATAAAGGCAATGGCTGCCGCTGAAAACCTTGATATTGACGGTATCAAAATTGTTGACAGCGAAAACAGTGAAAAGAACGAAGAATACGCAAACGTATTCTATGAATTGAGAAAGAAAAAGGGCATTACACCTGAACAGGCTGCCGAAACAATCAAAGATCCGTCATATTATGCGGTAATGATGGTTAAACAAGGCGATGCTGACGGTATGGTATCGGGTGCTATTCACTCATCAGCCGACACAATTCGTCCGTCACTTCAAATTCTAAAGACTGCACCGGGTACAAAGCTTGTATCTGCATTCTTTATTATGAATGTTCCTAATTGCGAATACGGTCACAACGGTACATTTATTTTCGGTGACTGTGGTCTTAACCAAGATCCGACTGCTGACGAAGTAAGTGAAATCGCTATTTCATCAGCTGCATCATACAAACAGCTTATCCAAGACGAACCGAGAGTTGCAATGCTTTCATATTCTACATACGGCAGTGCAAAGAGTGCCCTTGTTGACAAAATGCAAGAGGCTACAAAGCTTGCAAGGAAAAGGCTCCTGAATTAAAGCTTGACGGTGAACTTCAGCTTGACGCCGCTATCGTTGACAACGTTGCTAAGTCGAAAGCTCCTTCATCAGACGTTGCAGGCAGTGCGAATGTACTTATTTTCCCTAACCTTGACGCAGGTAACATCGGTTACAAACTTACTCAAAGACTTGCTAAGGCCGAAGCTTACGGACCTATTCTTCAAGGTATCGCAAAGCCTGTAAACGACCTTTCAAGAGGCTGCAGTGCAGAGGACATTGCAGGTGTTGTAGCAATTACAGCTATACAGGCTCAAAATAATTAATCAAAAAATGAAAGGAATTTTAATATGAAAATATTAGTTATAAATGCAGGTAGTTCATCATTGAAGTACCAGCTTATAGATATGGACAACGAACAAGTTATGGCAAAGGGACTTTGTGAAAGAATCGGTATTGAAGGTTCAAATCTTCAACACACAAATGTTGCAAAGGACGAAAAGACTAAGATTGAAAAGCCGATGAAGGATCACGGTGACGCAATTCAGATGGTTATTGACGCACTTGTTGATGAAAAAAATCGGTGTTATCAAGTCAATGGACGAAATCGGTGCAGTCGGTCACAGAGTTGTACACGGCGGTGAAGAATTTGCAGGTTCATGCGTAATTACAGAAGCAGTTATGAAAGCACTTGAAAAGTGTACACCGCTTGCTCCTCTACATAACCCACCGAACATTATCGGTATCAAGGCTTGCCAAAAGATTATGCCTAACACTCCTATGGTTGGCGTATTTGATACAGCATTCCACCAGACAATGCCTCCAAAGGCATATATGTATGCTTTGCCATATGAATACTACAAAAACTACGGTATCAGAAAGTATGGTTTCCACGGTACAAGCCACAAGTATGTTTCACAAAAGGCTGCTGAATTTTTAGGCAAGCCGGCAGAAGACCTTAAGATTGTTACTTGCCACCTTGGCAACGGCTCATCAATTACAGCTGTTGACGGCGGTAAGTGTGTAGATACATCAATGGGATTCACTCCTCTTGACGGTGTGCCAATGGGTACAAGAACAGGTTCAATGGACCCTGCTGTCGTTACATATCTTATCAACCAAAAAGGTATGTCAGCTAAAGACGTTGACGCTCTTATGAACAAGGAAAGCGGAGTTTCGGGTGTTTCGGGCGTATCATCTGACTTCAGAGATTTGTCTGCTGCCGCTAAAGAAGGAAATGACAGAGCACAGCTTGCTCTTGATATGTTCTCATACCAAGTTAAGAAAGACATCGGTGCTTATGCTGCCGCTATGGGCGGTGTTGACGCAGTTGTATTCACTGCCGGCGTAGGTGAAAATGATGCGGCTACAAGATCGGCAGTTGTTGAGGGGCTTGACTTTATGGGTATCAAGATTAACGAGGAAAAGAACGCTGCAAGAGGTACAGTTGATATTTCAGCTGACGATGCAACAGTTAAAACTCTTGTTATCCCCTACAAACGAAGAACTTATGATTGCTATTGACACTAAGAGAATTGGTTGAAGGCAAGTAATTAAATATTCATACGGAGCATATCCAAACGGTATGCTCCGATTTTTGTGTAAATAAATTTGTCGAAATTTGTAGACAAATTATAGTAAAATAGTGTATAATAAGCCGTAGAATGAAGTAATGGCGGTGAAATAATGGACACAAACAATCACAAAGGTCACAGAAAAAGAATGCGTGAGGATTTTGAAAAAGGCGGTTTCAAAACGTGGCAGAAACATAAGGTTTTGGAGTATCTTCTCTACAACGTAATTCCGGTGGCGGATACGAATGATATAGCACATAATTTGATTAAAGAGTGCGGTGGATTTGTGAATGTGTTCCACACTTCTAAAAAACGTCTTATGAGCATAGACGGTGTAGGTGAAAAAACCGCCGATTACATATGTTCTCTCGGTGAATTTATACAGTATTACAATACGGAAAAATATAATACGGACGTGTTTGTTTTAAACAGTGAAACGAGTGAAAATTATTTGTGCAATCTGTTTGACGGCAAAAATCGTGAATGTTGTTATATGATTTGTCTTGATCCGAAAAACAGAATTATTAATCAGGAAATGCTTTTCGAGGGCAGTTTTGAAAGCGTTGAACTTGACGTTGCGAAGGTGCTTAGAAGTGCGGTTAAAAGTGACGCGTCACAGGTTGTATTTACGCACAATCACCCAAGCGGAATTTTAAAACCGTCAAATGCCGATTTGGTTACGACACAGGCTTTGGAGCATACGCTTTTTTTCGCCGGTATAAAAATGCTTGACCATATAATCGTGGCAGACGGCAAATGTATGAGTATTCTGCCGTATTTAAAAGGCAGCGGAATGAATGCGAAGATTAACAGAGAGATAAAGAAAAATAACAAACGATAAAAATGTTAGTGTTAATTTACACAAAAGAACTTTGATTAAAAAGGTCATATTTGGCGTTTGAAAACATTGACTTTATCACAGTGATGTGGTAATATATTTTATTATAGATATTACTATAACAAAATACATATTATAATGAAAGAAAAATAAGGGAGGCATAAGAATGGCAAAGGTTGCAATAATGGGCTACGGTACTGTTGGTAGTGGTGTATACGACATAATTAAAACCAACAGTGATAAGCTCAGCCGCAGTGCGAATGGTGAAAGTGTGGATATAAAGTACATTCTTGACATTCGCGATTTTGACGACCATCCCGAAAAAGAACTTTTTACAAAAGAATTCAATGACATACTTAACGATGACGAAGTAAGCGTTATTGCGGAAGTTATGGGAGGACTTCACCCTGCATATGAATTTACAAAAAGTCTTCTTGAAGCGGGAAAGAGCGTTGTAACGTCTAACAAGGAGCTTGTTGCCACATACGGGACAGAGCTTTTGGAGATTGCCCGAGGGAAAAATGTAAACTACTTCTTTGAGGCAAGTGTAGGCGGCGGTATTCCGATTATAAGACCTATGCATCAATGTCTAACGGCTAACAATATATTGAAGATTGCCGGTATTTTAAACGGTACAACAAACTATATTCTTGACCAGATGATAAGCAAAGGGCAAGACATTTTGGAAACAGACCCTGAAAAAGACGCACAAAATAACGGTTTCGCAGAGAGAAATACCTGCCGCCGATATTGAAGGTCACGACGCTTGCAGAAAAATTGCGATTTTGGCGTCACTTGCGTCGGGCAAAATGATTGATTACAATGATATTGATACAGATGGTATAACAAACATCACTCTTGACGATGTTAAATATGCCGCTGCTATGGATTCGGTTATAAAACTTATCGGATATGCACAGTTTGACGAAAACGGCAAGGTTTACTCAATCGTATCACCTATGGTGATAAAAAACAGCAGTCCTCTTGCCGGTGTTGACGGTGTATTCAATGCCATTATGGTTACAGGCGATTGCGTAGGCGATGTAATGTTCTACGGTAAGGGCGCAGGTAAACTTCCTACTGCAAGCGCTGTTGTTGCCGATGTTGTTGACGCGGTTAAGCACAGCGACAGAAGTAAGAAGATTTTCTGGGAAAAGCCGGCTGAAAATATTATGGCTGATATTGATTCAAAGAAGTTTGAATACTTCGTAAGAACAACTGATTCTGCAGAAAATGTTCAGAAAATATTCGGAAAGTGCGAATTTGTCGATAATATTATAGACAATGAGTCAGCATTTGTGACTTCACCGCTTACTAAATCTGAGGTTGAAGAAAAACTTGCTAAGCTGTCTGATGTTGTGGCAAACATTCGTGTAATGGATTAATGATTAAATTAAGAGTGCCTGCAACCAGTGCAAATATGGGTGCAGGTTTTGATACTCTCGGTGTGGCTGTTGGTTTGTATAACCGAATGATGATTGAGGAAATTCCCGAGGGGCTTGAAGTAATCAACAAAAATACTCAAAGCTTTATCCCACAGGATACAAGCAATTTGATTTACCGTGCAATGGCGGAACTTTTCGACTATGTAGGTTATGAGCAAAAGGGTTACAGAATAACTCAAGACAGTCAGATACCTATGACGAGAGGTTTGGGCAGCAGCAGTGCGTGTATTATAGGCGGAATGTTGGCGGCAAATATTATTTCCGGCAGACAGCTTTCGTATCAGGAAATAATTCATCTTGCGGCAAAGATGGAAGGTCATCCAGACAATGTAGGACCGGCACTTTTCGGCGGTTTCTGCGTGTCGCTTATGGATGATGACAAGACTATAATCAAAAGCACAAAGCTGAAAAGTCATATTAAGTTCGCGGTTATAATTCCGGATTTCTTTGTTGCAACAAAGAAATCAAGAGGAGTTCTTCCGTCAAAGATTGATTTTAAAGACGCAGTCTTTAATGTCGGTCATGCGTCAATGTTTCAGGCGGCTATGCTTACGTGCGATATGAAAGCGCTTGAAATCGGCGTTAAGGATAAACTTCATCAACAGTATCGTAAAAGTTACGTTGACGGTATGGAAGATATATTTGAAAAAACATATCACTTGGGTTCACACGCAACATATTTGAGCGGCTCCGGACCTACAATACTTTCAATACTTGACGGCAACTATGATGAATTTAAAGCAGGTATGGAAGAATATTTTAAGACTAACGGTCTTGAATGGAAATGTATGATACTGCCGATTGACAATGTCGGTGCGGTAGTTTCTGAGATATGAATATAAAAAAGGAAGGATAAACAAAAATGGGACTTATTGTTCAAAAGTATGGCGGTACTTCCGTTAAAGACGCTGAAAGAGTAATGAACGTCGCAAGACGTATTACAGACGCGTATAAAGCAGGTAACAATGTGGTTGTTGCAGTTTCGGCACAGGGTGATACAACCGATGACCTTATCGAAAAGGCTAAGGAAATCAACCCGAATGCCTCAAAGCGTGAAATGGATATGTTGCTTTCAACAGGTGAGCAAATTTCAATTTCTTTGCTTGCAATGGCAATAGAAAAAATCGGTTGTCCGGTTATTTCTCTTACAGGTTGGCAGGCAGGCGTTAAGACTGACGCTAAATACGGTGCTGCAAGAATCAGCACAATAGATACAGAAAGATTACAAGCTGAGCTTGATAAGAAGAACATTGTAATCGTTGCAGGTTTCCAAGGTATAAACAAGTATGACGATATAACAACTTTGGGACGCGGCGGAAGTGATACATCAGCCGTTGCATTGGCTGCCGCACTTCACGCAGATGTCTGCGAAATATATACAGACGTTGACGGTGTATATACGGCAGATCCGAGATTTGTAAAGAATGCGTATAAGCTTGATGATATTTCATATGATGAAATGCTTGAGCTTGCGTCACTTGGTGCAAACGTACTTCACAACAGAAGTGTTGAAATGGCAAAGAAGTACGGGGTTAAGCTTTCAGTCAGATCAAGTCTGAATAACAATGAAGGCACATATGTTAAGGAGGTAGAACAAGTGGAAAAGATGCTCGTTAGAGGTGTAACAAGAGATAATGATGTTGCGAGAATTGCTCTTTGCGGTGTAGAGGATACTCCGGGAAAGGCTTTCTCAGTATTCCGTATGCTTGCTAAGCACGGAATAAGCGTTGACTTAATCATTCAGTCAATCGGTAACGGTGAAAAGAAAGACATTAGCTTTACTGTTACGGAAGAAGATTTACAGCCTGTACTTGACCTTCTTGAAGAAAACAAGGCAATCGTTAAGGCTGACGAAGTTAAATGGACAAAGGACGTTTCAAAGGTTTCTATTGTCGGTGCGGGAATGGTTAATAACTCAGGCGTTGCCGCTACAATGTTTGAGGCTCTTTACGATGCACATATCAACATCAATATGATTGCTACATCGGAAATCAAGATTTCTGTTCTTGTTGACAGAAAAGATGCTGAAGCGGCTGTTGTTGCAATTCATGATAAATTTTTGTTGAAATAATTAAAAATAAATAGAAAATAAACCACAAGGGCGTGGCGACTGACGGATTTTATATGTCTTTTAGTTACACGAACTTGTGGTTTCGTGCTATAATATAGAGTAAATATAGAGGAGAAAGTTCAGTGAATGATAAAATTATAGGAAGAAATCCTGTTTTGGAGGCAATTCGTTCGGGTCGCAGCGTGGATAAAATCCTTGTTAAAAAGGGTAAGTACGAGGGCTCTATTGTTCCGATTATCAAGAAAGCAAAGGACGCCGGAATTATAATTCAAGAGGTTGAAAGAGCTAAGCTTGACCAAATCGCAGAGGGTGAAAACCATCAGGGCGTTATTGCATATGTGAGTGCATACGACTATGTGAGCGTGAAGGATATTCTTGATAAAGCTCGTGAAAAAAATGAGCCGCCTTTCGTTATTATTTGTGATAAAATAACCGATCCGCATAATTTGGGTGCAATATTGAGAACTGCAAATTGTGTCGGTGCACACGGTGTTATTATTCCGAAAAGAAATTCAGTCGGTCTTAACAGTGTTGTCGCAAAAACTTCGGCAGGTGCGGTTGAATATACACCTGTTGCAAAGGTTACAAATATCGCTAACACGATTGACAGCCTGAAAGATGAAGGCTTGTGGATTGCGGCGGCCGATATGGACGGTCAGGAAATGTATGATATTGACCTTAAAGGCTCGCTTGGCCTTGTTATAGGCAGTGAGGGCGAGGGCATCAGCAGACTTGTAAGAGAAAAATGCGACTTCATAGCAAGCATACCTATGGCAGGCGAAATTAATTCGCTTAATGCGTCGGTTGCGGCAGGTGTTTTGATGTATGAGGCATTAAGACAAAGAAGAAAGTAAAAGCACTTATTAACCGTAGGTTTTATTGTATTTTTGAACAAAAAACAGCCTTGAAAAACGGCTTATTTGTCGCAAATATCAAGACAAAAAACGGCTTGTGAAAAAATAAACAAATTGCAATAAAATTCGGGTTATTAAACTGTTACAGTGGACAAACTTTTAAAAAAACCACTTACTTTTTTAAAACGAAAGTGCTATAATTCAATTAAAGATAAACAATGAAAACATGAAAGATTGGAGATAAATAAATGAAAGCAGTAGTTACCGTAATAGGCAAGGACCAAAAGGGCATAATTGCTAAAATCAGTAATATATTATTTGAAAACGAAGTAAATATTCTTGATATTTCTCAAACAATAATGCAGGATATGTTCACAATGATAATGCTTGTGAATTTTGAAAATGAGAATGTTACAGTAAAGCAAATCAGTGAAAAATTTGAACAGGCCGAAAAGGATATGGGGCTTTCAATCCATGTGCAGAGAGAAGAAATCTTCACATCAATGCACAGAATATAAGGGAGGTACAAATAATGATTAATCCCTTTGAAGTAATAGAAACTATAAAAATGGTTGACGAGGAAAACCTTGATATAAGAACTATAACAATGGGTATTTCTCTAAAAAGCTGTGCCGGTCCTGACGTTGATACAGTTTGCGAAAAGGTGTATGAAAAAATCACAACTTACGCAAAAGATCTTGTAAAAACCGGTGAGGACATTGAGGCTCAATTCGGTATTCCGATTATCAACAAGAGAATTTCGGTAACTCCGATAGCTACTTTGGTGGATGCATTGGAAGAACCGACTGTTGAAAAATGTGTTAAAATCGCAAAAACTCTTGATAAAGCCGCTAAAAAGACAGGCGTAAACTTTATAGGCGGTTATACGGCACTTGTGCATAAAGATTATACGAACGGTGAGAGAATACTTATTGAGTCAATTCCTGAAGCACTTGCCGCAACAGATCTTGTATGTTCAAGCGTTAATGTGGGTTCGACAAGAGCCGGTATCAATATGGACGCTGTTAAACAGATGGGTCAGATTGTTAAGAGAGCGGCTGAACTTACTGCCGATACACAAGGATTTGCGTGTGCAAAGCTTGTTGTATTCTGCAACGCGGTTGAGGATAATCCGTTTATGGCGGGTGCGTTCCTTGGCGAAGGCGAGGGTGAATGTGTTATAAATGTCGGCGTAAGCGGTCCGGGTGTTGTTAAATGTGCACTTGAAAAGGTTAAAGGCGAGGACTTCGGTGTTGTTGCCGAAACTATTAAAAAGACTGCATTTAAGATTACAAGAATGGGACAGCTTGTTGCACAAGAAGCGTCAAAACGTCTTAACGTACCTTTCGGTATCGTAGACTTGTCGCTTGCTCCGACACCTGCCGTTGGCGACAGTGTGGCTTATATTTTGGAGGAAATGGGACTTGAAATGTGCGGTACTCACGGTACAACAGCCGCACTTGCACTGCTTAACGACGCAGTTAAAAAAGGCGGTATTATGGCATCAGGTTATGTCGGCGGACTTTCTGGTGCGTTTATCCCTGTAAGTGAGGACGCAGGTATGATTGCGGCGGCAACAGACGGTGTACTTACTATTGAAAAACTTGAGGCAATGACTTGTGTATGTTCCGTAGGTTTGGATATGATTGTTATACCGGGCGACACAACTGCCGAAACTATTTCGGCGATTATAGCCGACGAAGCGGCAATCGGAATGGTCAACACAAAGACAACAGCAGTAAGAGTTATCCCTGCACCCGGTAAGGTTGAAGGTGACGTTGTTGAATTCGGCGGACTTTTGGGAACAGGTCCCGTAATGCCGGTTAAAAAGTATTCAAGTGCCGAATTTATAAACAGAGGCGGCAGAATTCCTGCACCGCTTCAAAGTTTGAAAAATTAATGCAGACAAAATCGTAATGATTTTTGAATATAGTCTGAAATAATGCAGATTAATCTGCAGAGGAAAGAGAGGTTGGGAAAATGGAAGATCTAATTATGAAGATTATCGACATCGAGGACAGAGCACAGGAAGTCATTAAGGACGCTAAGAAAGCCGACAGAGAGCTTGAAGAGCGAATTAAGGACGAATCTCGTAAAATGCGTGATGACATTACGAGAAGAATGGAGGCTAAAAACGTCACTCTAAAGCAAATAGAGGAAGAAGATGCCGATAAGAAAGTAGAGGCCATAAGAGTAAATATGGAAAGACATCTTTCCGAACTCGAAAAGAAGTACAACGACAATAAAGACAAATGGGTTAATGAAATTGTACAGAATATTATCGGCAGATAAGTGAGGTGGCAGCAAAATGAGCGTGGAATACAGTGCAATCGCCGCTAAATTAAAGGCGATGTATTCAAAATTTCTGACAAGAGATGACTATGAACAGCTCCTTGAAAGAAAAAGCGTAAATGACATATGCAGTTATCTTAAAAGTACACCCGGCTACGGTGAAGTTCTTGAACAGGTGAATGAGAGAGATATTCACAGAGGTCAGATGGAAATCCTGCTTGAACAGGAAATGGTTGACGAATACGTCAGACTATATAATTTCATGGACAATTCAAAGAGAACCGTTATGGAATTTTGGTTTATGCGCAGAGAGATTGCATTTTTGAAACGTGAGATAAGATATATCTATACTCACGAGGAAAGAAGTAATGATGAAGTAAACCAAAGCAAATTTGACGCTTTCTTTGAAACACACACGAAAATAAATCGTGAGATAATGCATAATGCAAAATCCCTGTCGGATTGTATCGAGGCTTGTAAAAACACTCCTTACAGCGAGCCGCTGCAACGAGCGGAAAATATAGGCGCGGATTCATTTTCGATGGGTATGGTGCTGGACACATATTACTATAAGTCAATATGGCATACAGCGTCGGTCGCTCTTGATAAGACACAGGAGAATTTATTTAAAAGGCTTATCGGAACAAAAATAGATATGCTGAATCTTATGTGGATTTACAGGGGCAAAAAATATTTTGAATTTACAAATGAAATAATTTTCACCTATCTTCTGCCTGTCAGATACAGATTGACGGAAGAGGTAATCAAACAGCTTGTAAATGCAGATTCTGTTGAAAGGTTTATTGATATTGTAAATCAATCGACCGCATACGGAAAGTTGTTTGAAGATTATGATAAGGGAAGATTTCCTGAAGGCAATTACAGGTATATTTATAACCGGTTATCAAAAAGTATATTTGTAACTCATCCCGAGTCGATGGTTGCGGTATATGCCTATATGAACCTAAAGGAAGTTGAACTTAATAACATTACGACCATTATCGAGGGGATAAGATACAACTTAAATCCTGATTTTATCCGCACACATATTGGTCTTGAGTAGAGGAGGGGGAAAATGGCAATCGTAAAGATGAAAGCCGTAACTATTGCCGCTCAAATCAGTGAATTTGATACGGTCGTTGAAAAGTACGTTTACGGCAGAGATATTCATCTTGAAAATGCTATGTCGGTAATTTCAAACAGAGGCAAGCTGAAAAACTTTGAGGAAAACAATGAATACGACATAGTTGCAAAAAATGCGTTAAGCATTATGAATCTTGCTAACTACACAGTGAACAAGAAATTGATTGCTCCCGAAAGTGTAAAGCTCGGCGATATGCAAAATTTTATTGACGGAATAAACGAGCGTATCGAAGAAGAGCGTAACCAAAGCGACGAGCTTTCAGAGAGAATAAAGGCAAATGAAGCGGCGGTTGAGCAGCTTAATCTAATGCTCAGTATGGACGTGGATTTGTCGAAAATTTTCAAGTTTGAATTTATAAGATGCAGATTCGGACATATTCCGAAAACAGGTTATAAAACGCTTATAACTTACCTTGACAATCTTGAAACTTTCTTCATTAAGACTGCGGAGGACGCAACAGATGTATGGGGCTTTTACTTCGCACCGCTTTTGAAAGAGAGAAAGATTGAAGAAGTATTTAATTCTCTGTATTTTGAACCTATGGACATATCAGAGGATTACGTTGGTACTCCGCTTGAAATAAAGCGTGGATTATTAAACCAAAATCAAAAATTAAAACAGCAGATTGAAGAACTCAGTGCAAAGACCGCCGAGATGATTTCAAGCAGTGCGGATAAACTTTGCGGAATTTACAATCTTGCGAAGAAACGTCATCAATTCTCCGAAGTAAGAAGAAATGCCATTCACGGTGATATGTTCTTCTATATAGTAGGTTGGATGGATGAAAAGAGTGCAAAGTCGCTTGAAAAAGAGATTAACGGTTCAGATGACGTTGTGATGTTCTATATGGAGGACGCAGAGGACGTCAAGGATATTCAGCCGCCTACAAAGCTGAAAAATAATCCTGTATTTAAACCGTTTGAAATGTTCGTTAAAATGTATGGACTTCCGAGTTATACGGAAATTGATCCGACAGGCATACTTGCCGTAACGTATATACTGTTCTTCGGTATAATGTTCGGTGACGTAGGTCAGAGCCTTGTGCTTGCGATAGCAGGCTTTATAGTTTACAAAGTCAAGAAATGGGACTTGGGCGGTATTGTCGGAATGGTCGGAATATCCGGTGTGATATTCGGATTTATATACGGAAGTTTCTTCGGAAATGAAGAAATAATCCCTGAATTGTTCCATACAACAGCGTTAAACCCTATGAATGAAATAGCGTTAATGCTGGGCGGTACGATTGGTATGGGTGTGCTGATAATTATATTTGGTATGGTATTGAATGTTATAAACGCACTGAAAAGTAAGGAACTTGGCGAAGCACTGTTCGGACATAACGGTGTCGCGGGCTTGGTGTTCTATATAGGCGCACTTCTTCTTGCCGGTAACTTGTTCTTAAAGTGGGGTATACCGACATTCGTATTTGTGGCAATTATTATTTTGGCAGTGCTTTGTATGTACCTATGCGAGCCGCTTGGTAAGCTTGTAGAGGGTAAAAAGGACTGGCTGCCGAGAAACGGAATGTTCTTTGTGGAAAACTTGTTTGAAATGTTTGAAGTAATTTTGAGTTTCTTCACAAACACAATCTCATTCCTAAGAATAGGCGCTTTTGCAATAGTCCATGTAGGTATGATGATGGTTGTTGCAATTCTTTCTCAAAGCGGCGGTGTAGGCGGAGTTATTGTACAAGTAATCGGTAACGTACTTGTTATGGTTCTTGAAGGTCTTATCGTCGGAATACAGGTACTTCGTCTGGAGTATTACGAAATGTTCTCAAGATACTTCTCAGGCAGAGGTAAAGAATTTATGTCACTTCGTGATAAATAATATAAATTGGTTTTAATATATTTTGGAGGTAATCACTATGTTAATGAAAATTTTATTCGCTTTAATCGCACTTACAGTAATCGTTCCTGTTGCTTTGTATTATAAGTCAGGCAAGACAAAAGGTAAGGAATGCCTTTTGATGAACGCAATCTCATTCTTCAGTATTCTTGGTGTCGGTGTTATCTGCACACTTGGCGGCGGAGTTAGTGCTCTTGCGGCAGGTACAGGTGCTGAAGCCGGTCTTACAGTCGGTGAAGGCCTAAAGTTCATCGGTGCGGCTCTTTCAACAGGTCTTAGCGGTGTCGGCGGTGGTATCGCCGTTGCATCAGCTGCATCAGCTGCTATCGGTGCAATGAGTGAAAATGAAAAGATTATGGGTAAAACTCTTATCTTCGTTGCCCTTGCAGAAGGTATCGCTTTGTATGGTCTTGTAATATCTATATTGATTCTTAATTCATAATAGGCTGAGTAAAATTGCCCACAGCACTACTTTTTGCTTGGGCTGGTCGCAGACTGATAGTCTGCTGCTCGCCCATGCAACCGGGGGCAGTACATATGTACAGCACCGCAAGTTGGCTGTGAACAATTTTTTGGAAGGATCTTTATATGAAACAAAAATTAAAAACAATAGGAACATTTTTAATATACCTTGCAATGTTCATTTTAATATGTATATTCTTTACCGGTCACGGTACATTTATATATGAGGCATTTTAAAAGGAGAAAGTTTATGAAAAAACTTATACCAATATTTCTTGCAGTGCTTTGTCTCACGGCGTGCGGAAATGAACAGGTAAAAAATCCCGATACATTGTCTACAGCGGTAATTTCGTCCTCGGACAGTGTTACGGCAAAAAACACTTTAAACAGTTTAAATGAATCAACCGTTGCAACATTGACCGCCGATAAAATCGACGCGTCAAACATCGGTGATTTGTCGGATTACGATGTTTTGTACATTGATAAAAGCGTTGTGGAAACAGGCGGTTTTAACGCAAGTACAGTTGAGGAATATGTATCAAACGGCGGAAGTGTTTTCCTTGACAATGATGTGTATAACGTATTTGATAAGGAATTTATCGGTGCGGAGGACTTTGTAACGATTGATTCTTGTCCGGTTGATATGATTTATCCCGAGAACAGCGATAAAGGAATAAAGAAAATTCAGTCGCTTTTGTCTGATTTTTCGATGTTGTACAGAAATTATGCCGATTATAATGATGTGCTTGTAAATCAAAATTACGGAGTCGGCGTTATTCCGTCAACGGCGGAATGTATTGCGTCAAAGGATAATGTGGGAATTTATACGGTAAATCAGTACGGAAACGGTTATGTGTTCTTCACCAATCCGCTTTTACCGAATTCATTTTCCGTAAACAATCTTTCTCCCGATGATACCGGCGAATACCTTTCAGCAACAACAGTCGGTGCAAATAAATTGCTCAGAGATTATTTTGCGGAATTTGTTTCGCTTAAAAATTACGGATATGCCGTTGAACACGTTTTGGGCAGCTTTGCAAAGCCTGTTGCCTCGTGGGAGCTTCACTATGAGGATATTACGGGTATGGATAACGGCTCGGCGGAAATTTTTGAGGAAATGTGTGAAAGATACGGTCAAGTACCGTCATTCACGCTTGCAAGAAATCCGTATATTTGGTTCAGACGGGCCGAAAGTGTGACGTATGCGCTGAATAATAACGGTCAATTTGCAATGGATCCGTATGAAAATGCGTATTCATCGGGAACGCACTTTGTAACCGCAAAGGAATGGCTGTCACTTGATTATGACGATAACACAATCAGCTATTTTGAGGACAGCCACGATTATATAAAACGTGCTTATCCGTGTCCGACGGACTTTAACGGTGACGGCAAGATGGACTTGATTTGCGGAAGTGCGGACGGAAAACTGTACTATTTCGAGGGTACGGGAATGAAATCGAATTACGAACTTGACGTTGCAACTATGTTCACCGATATGGACGGAAATCAAATTTCAGTCGGTGCATATTCATCACCTACAACCGCCGATATTGATAATGACGGTGTTGATGAAATAATTACAGGCGATGAAAACGGAAGTATCCATTGCTTTAAAAAGATCTGACGGTATGGTGCTTGACGATCAAGGCATCATTCTTGAAACAGGACTTACCGACGCAATGCCGTCAATTGGTGATTTGAACGGTGACGGCGTGCTTGATATGGCGGTCGGCTCACGAAACGGCGAAATGAGAATATATTACGGCGATATGGGTGAGTACAGTGTTTGTTTAATGCTTACGAAACCGTTGATACAGGTCAAAGTTGGTGTTCGCCTTGTATAGCCGATGCAGACGGTGACGGCGTGAATGAGCTTTACGCAGGTACGTTTGAGGGATATATCGCGAAGTTTGAAAATAATGTTTTTAACGGTTATATTGAAGGCAATGAAAGCAATTATAAGGGTAATAATAATCTGAAATTCGGTGCGAACAGTGTACCGCGATTTTATGATATTGACGGTGACGGCAACAAAGATTTGGTTGTCGGCTCACTTGAATACGGTATGGCTGTGCCTATAGACAGCGATTATTTTCCGTATCGTGAAAAATTGCAGAAACAGCTTGACGGCTTTAAGGACAGAGGAATCTATGTCGGTGTACACGCACTTTCAAATGAATATGCCGACAGTACGCATGACCAAAGGGAGCTTGAATATCAGAAAAATGCGTTTGAGTCATACGGACTTCCATGGATAGGCAGTGGTGTAAATCAGCATACATGGAGAACAAGTAAAATCGGTTATGACACGCATTTTGATAATATGAACGGTTATGACGGAACATACAAGAGTCAGTTTGATGCGGGACTTTATTGGAACAGCGGTTCGCAGACTCCGAACAGTATCGCTGTACCGGAAGTAAGCGCGGAAAATTCAATTCTTGTTCCGTTCTATCTCGATAACGGTCAGCTTATGCTTCAACCGTCAAATACACCGAACGGAAACAGCGAATTTTTCGGCGATTTCCGCAAAGTATGAAGTGCCTATTCTTTTCTACAATCACTGCGATTACGTTTACCGTGAGCAAGACAGCGAGGAGGAGAAGATTAAAAAGGTTGATACGCTTGTAGATGATTACGGCTATAATTTCGTACAGGAAAATCAGCTTGCAAAGATGACTGCGGCGGCATATAACAGCAGGGTCAGTGCAAAGTGGGATAATGATACTTTGTATTTGTCGGCGGCGGCAAAAAATGAGGATATTCCGCTGTACGATAAGAATTATCAAAATTCTACCGGTGTAAAAGTGATTTTTGCCGACGGTGTTACGGTTGATGAATTTAACATAGACGCAAGTGTTGCATATAAGAAAGATAACTGTATTTATGCGTCGCTTGATAAGGGCGTAAAGATTTCAAAGAACGGCGAAAATAAAGATATAAATATCACTTCGGTGAATGTACCTGCAAAAATTTCAAAGAATGATAAGGGTGCAACGATTAAATTCTATGACGGCGGTATGATGACGGTTGAAGTTGCCGGTAATGCGCGTACAACGTCAAAAGGCTGGGAAACAACTCAACAAGAGGGTAAAACACTGTTTAGAAAATACGGAAAAGCAGAAACTTTGAAAATAACAAAATAAAAAAAGTGCCGAAAGGCACTTTTTTTATATGATTTTTAAAGATTAAGTCATTTTTACTGTCCCCAAAACATTTCTTAAATGCTCGGCGTACATATCTTGTATTTCTTTAATTTCGCCAAGTCCTGTAAGGTCACACTCGACATTGAAACCGTTATTTTCAAATTCTTCTTTCCATTCGACAGCCATATCATTTTTTGCGTGGTCACCGCATACAAGCATAAACGGAAGTAGTGTTACATTTTTTATATCGGTTTTCGTTGCGTGTGACATAACTGTTTCAAGGTCGGGAAAACCCTCAACAGTACCGACAAATACGTTGTTCATATCGGCATTTTTAAAGTGATAATCAAGAGCGGAGTAGGCGGCATTCGCAAAATGGTCGCTGCCGTGTCCCATAAAAATCGTAAAGTCTGTTTTTTGTCGGTAAGTCTGTGTTTGAAAATATCAACAATGCTGTAATAGTCAATCGTTTCGGTAACAAGCGGACGAGAAATTCTGATTTTCATTTTGTCGTTAAATTTCTCAATCATTCTGCAAGCTTTGTCGTATTCAATACCGCACATAATGTGAGTAGGAACACAAAAAATATCTGTGTAACCGCTTTTGTATAATTTATCAAGTGCTTCATCTACAGTATCAATTTCTATTCCGTCACGTTCGCGGAGCTTTTTAATAATCATACCGCTTGTAAATGCACGGAAAACATCTGTTTTAAATTCATGTTTAAGCTTTTTTTCGACAGCACCGATTGTTTTTTCAAGCGTATCGCGGTGGCTTGTACCAAAGCTTATGACAAGTATTGCAGTTTTCATATTTTCTCCTTTATTTTCTGTTCATATAATTCTAAACTTTCTTTTGCAATTTCAAGCATTTCATCTGAAACCATAAAATTTAATATTTCTTTTTTAGTGTCCCTGCTTTCGCTTATTAAAATACTTCTGTATTTCTCTATTATAGGTAAAATGCTTGCGTAAAATTCTAAATCGTTTGATTTAATTTGGCTGATTTTTTCGCAAGTGCCGGTGATTTGCCGTTTGTCGGAACAGAAATCGTTATGTCATCGTAGTTTTTTGATGACGGTAATATAAAATCGGAATGCTCTGTGTCATCAGATAGGGACACTAAAATGTTGCGTTTTTTTGCGTCATTGTAAATCGTTTGATTTACTTCTTTGTTGTCTGTTGCGGCTATGACAAGAAAAGAATTTTCTATGTCACTTGAGGAATATTCTTTTTCAAGTCGTTTGACGTTGGGAAATCCGTCTTTAAAAACAGGACTTACTGCAGTTACGTCTGCACCATATTTTAAAAGCGTTTTAACCTTTCTTTCCGCAACATTTCCACCGCCTGCAACGGTACATTTTCTTCCGCGTATATTCAGCATTATCGGAAACATCAGTTTTCCTCCAACCATTTTGCAGCCTCAACCGCGTAGTAGGTTATAAGCATTTTTGCACCGGCACGTTTCATTGCGGTAAGGCTTTCAAGGACGATTGACTTTTCGTCAATCCAACCGTTTTGTGCGGCGGCTTTAATCATTGAGTATTCACCGCTTACATGATATATTGCAAGAGGGACACTAAAAGTATCGCTGACCGTTTTTGCGATGTCAAGATACGGCATACCCGGTTTCACCATGATTATGTCCGCACCTTCGTCAATGTCAAGCTGTGTTTCGATAATTGCCTCTTTTTTATTTCTGAAATCCATTTGATAACTTTTTCTGTCCCCAAACGACGGAGCACTGTCAGCTGCGTCACGGAACGGTCCGTAAAATGATGATGAATATTTGACGCTGTATGCCATTATAAGTACGTCCTCAAAGCGGTTTTCGTCAAGTGCCTGACGTATTGCGCCTACTCGTCCGTCCATCATATCCGACGGTGCAACAATATCCGCACCTGCTTTTGCACAAGCCACCGCCGCTTTTGCTAAAAGCGGTAAAGTCTTGTCGTTGACGATACAGTCGTGTTCGATAACACCGCAGTGACCGTGCGAAGTGTACTCGCAAAGACAAATATCGGCAATTACGATTAAATCGGGATACAGTTCTTTTGTAAGGCGGATTGCACGTTGAACAATGCCAAATTCATTGTATGCCTCACTGCCGAATTCATCTTTTGTTTTCGGAATACCAAAGTAAAGCACCGCACCGACACCTGCCGAAACCACTTCATCAAGTGCGGACGGCAGGTCGGTAAGCGAGTATCGCTTGATGTTCGGCATTGACGGAATATCTTCTGTTTCGCCGTCAATTATGAACATCGGATATATTAAGTCTGTTTTGTCAATCGAAGTTTCGTGTACAAGGTCGCGAATTTGTTTTGTCACACGAAGTCGTCTTGGTCGTCTGATCATTTAGTGTCCCTCCTGATACAGTCGATAATGCTTTCTGCGGTTGCATTGTCGGCTGTTTTATAAATTTTAAGCCCGCATTTTTCGGCGGATTTTGTTGTTTCGTTTCCTATTGAAATCAGCTTTACATTTGATGTGTCTGCCATTTCGGAAAATGCCTTTGCGGCGGAACCGCTTGATAATATGACATAGTCAGTATCACTTAGACATAAATTCAAAAGTTCTTGTTTTGAGTGGTCGGTTTCCGTTCTGTAAAGGTGCATATCGGTGAAATTAATATTGTTTTCACTTAAAATATTCGGTATGGTGCTTGCACCGTTTTCGGCTCGAATTAAAAGAATATTGTCGTTTTTACTGCACTTTTCGCACATTAGGCGAGCAAGCTCAAGTCCCGAATGAATTTGAGGAACTATGTCGGCATATATTCCGTAACTTGCAAGTGCGTCGGCTGTTTTTTTGCCGACAACAGCAAATTTAGTGTCCCTTAAAGTGCGTATATCAGTTTTTGATTTTTGTAAATATTCAAAAAATATTTTAACACCGTTTGCACTCGTAAATACTATATGTGAAAAGTTTGCTATATCCGCTTTTGAAAACAAGTCGAAATTAATCGTAACTGTTTTGATTAAAGGAAGCTCCGTTATGTCAAAATCGATTGTCGCATTTTTTATGCTTTTGTTCATTAACGGTGTTGCGGTTGTGAGTATTTTTGTGTTTTTTTGTTTAAACCAATCTTGCTTTAAATTCACCACATCACCGACAAGAATTATCGCCGGAGAAGTCATTTGTTTTGCCAATGCGGATAAATTATTTAGTGTCCCTGTAACACATTTTTGACGTGGCGTTGTACCGCTTGAAATTACGGCAACAGGTGTATTTTCCGATTTACCGTTTTCAATAAGCTTATTGCTTATATTTTCGGAAGACGAAAGCCCCATAAGAAAAACAAGTGTTCCGCTGAGTTTTGCAAGTGCGCTGTAATTAACTGTTTCATTTCCGACTTTTTCATGACCTGTTATAACGTGAAACGAAGTTGCAACTCCGCGGTGAGTGACGGGAATAACCGCAATATTCGGCGGCACTGTAACAAGAAGAAATACCGGGTACAATTTCGTAGTCAATATTATTTTCGATAAGCGCGATGATCTCTTCACCTCCGCGACCGAAAATAAACGGATCGCCGCCTTTCAGACGTACAACGTTTCCGAAACAGCTGTGTTCAACAAGGGTTTTGTTGATTTCCTCCTGTACCATGTGATGATTGCCTGCGATTTTTCCGGCATAAATCAATTTACAGTCGTTTTTTGCATAGCTCAATAAAGTCGGATTTGCAAGGTGGTCGTAAATTATGACGTCCGCTTTTTTTATACATTCAAGACCTTTCTGTGTGATTAATCCGCTGTCACCGGGTCCTGCACCTACAAGATATACCATTTTGATTTACTCCTTAATTTTATCAAGCGTTATTTCAGCCATTTTTTTGCCGAGTAATATCGGATCGTTTCCGAACATTTCAAGATAAATTTCTTTGTCGTTTTCTTTGAAAAACGTGCACATTTTAATTTCTTTACCGTTAAATTCAGCCGACGCACCGCACGGCGCGTGACAGCCACCGCCTGTGTACTGCAAAAATGCACGTTCGCATTTTAATTCGGTCATTGCGATTTTATCATTTATCGCCTGTGCGTATTTATCGGCTTTGCCGACGGCGGTTTCGATGGCAAGAATACCTTGACCTGCGGCGCATATGAAATTATCGCCTAGATTCTCGATTTTAACGTCGGAAACGGCAAGTACGGTTTATTGCGGCACGAGCCATAATAACCGCATCGTATTCACCGTTTTTGACTTTTTCAAGACGAGTGCCGATATTTCCCTCTGATTGGCTTAAAAACAGCGTTCGGAAACAGTTTTTCAGCTTGTGACTGACGTCTTGCACTGCCTGTACCGATTATTTTTATGTCGGATAATTTAGTGTCCCCAAAATTAAACAAGCACATCACTTCTGTCGTCGCGAAGAAGTGCGGCACTTATCGTAAGACCGTCGCAAATTTCTGTCGGCATATCCTTTGCACTATGCACCGCCATATCTATTTCACCGCTTAAAAGTGCGGTTTCGATTTCTTTTATAAAAACACCTTTTCCGCCGAAACTTTGGAGCGACTTATCAAGCTGACGGTCACCCTTTGTTGAAATGCCGACAATTTCAAAAGTGTCGTTTGGAAAATGCTCTTTCAATTTTTTGATTACAGCCTCTGCTTGTTTGATTGCAAGTTGGCTTTTTCTTGAGCCGATTTTTATTATACTCACGTTAATTTCTCCCTAAGCAAAATAATAAATTCACTGAATTTAGCATAATTGTTGTCTGATTTCAGATTATATATTTTATGGCGAAAAGTGTTCTTTTCGCTCTCGTTTTCAATTTTATTCTCTGCCGATTTGAATAATGTTTCGCTTTCGGAAAAAAGTTTCCATATACGAAATTCATCAATATATTTTTGAAGAATTTTTTCGGCTTTTATAATTTCCTGTTGTTTAATTCTGTTGTTGTTGTCCGCGATTTCGGTTAAATCGTCAATATTTTTGTAAACTGTGTATTCATCCTCGAATACCTCAATGTCACGAGGTACTGCAAGGTCGATAAAAACTCGCTTTTTACAAGTCTTTATTGCGTTTTTTGCTCTGCTTTTTTCAAGTACGATATGCGGACTGGACGTGGCACTGATTACGGCGTCATACATATCAAGATTATCATAACGCTTGTCGTAATCAACGGTAATCGCACCGTCAATGTGGTTTATAATGCCGTCATGCGTACGCGAAGTGGCATAAATATTTACACCGTCAAGGGACAGTAAATCTTTAAGAACGATAGAGCCTGTTTTTCCGCTTGCACCGATAATTAATATGTTTTTGTCATTTAGTGTCCCCAAAATGCTCTGACACTGTTTTATTGCAATAGTTGCCGCAGAAACAGGAGTTTTCGATAAAAGCGTTTCCGTTTTAACTTTTTTTGCACCTGTTACGGAAATACGGAAAAGTGTGTTGAGATATTTTCCGCAACACAAATGTTCTTTTGCAAATTCGTGCGCGTCTTTAACCTGACCTAAAATCTGATCCTCACCGAGAATCATTGATTTAAGCCCAGACGCGGTAAGTGCAAGATGACGCGAACAATCGTCGCCCTCATATATGCTTATGTACTTTTTAACAAATTCATCGGTTAGGGACACTAAACAGTCAATGAATTTATCTTTCATATTATACCCCGCAAGATAAAATTCACAACGGTTGCAAGTGGACAAAAGCACACATTCTTCAGCGATATTTGTTTTATATACTTTAAAATTTCAGCTTGTTTTTTCTTGGTAAAAGATACTTTCTCACGAATTGAGATTGGTGTATTTTCGTGGCTGATACTTACTGCAAGCAGTTCCATTATCCCATAACCTTTCTGATTATTTCTTACAATAACGGTCGTAAAATAACTGTATGATTTGCCTTTTGTATTTTTCGATAACTTCGTTTTCCATACCGATACAGCTTGAAACAATCGCGTTGTTTTCAAGTCCGTACTTTTTAAAATGTCGTATATTACATCTGTATCGTTGCCCGATTTCATAATCACAACCGTATCAAAATCGGCAATATATTTTTCAAGTAAATCTGATTTAAGCGAGGAATAATCGCAACCGATTCGTTTCCCTCGCAAAGACTTATCTGTGCCTTGTCCGCAGCGGCACAAAATGAAGTTATACCGGGTATAATTTCAAGTTCAAAGCCTGCATTTTTCACTGCATTGTGAACGTATGTGCAGGTACTGTAAACCGAAACGTCACCGAGAGTAATCATTGCAACATCTTTTCCGTCTTTTAACGCCGATATAATTTTTTCGGATGAATTTCTGCGGGACTCCTCTCTGATTTTAGTGTCCCCGCTCATACGAAATTCAAGTTCTGAAATTTCTTTTTGTCCGTATCAAATTCCTTGCGGATTATTTCAAGTGCAGTTGATTTTTCTCCGTATTTTTTAACGGGAACTGCGATTATATCAGCCTGTTCCAATGCACGAAGCGCACCGAGAGTTATATATGAACCGTCACCTGCACCGACTCCGACGGAATAGAATTTTGCCATAGTTATTTACCCCTTATAAGATTTAAAATTTCTTCTCTTGCTTTGCCGATAGTGGCTTTTGAGAAGTCTACATTAAGTTTATCACATTTATTCAAAATTTCAAGTAGATGTGCAATTCTCGGCAATCTTAAATTATGTTCACGCAAAAGCGTCGGATTTGAGAATACTTCTTCGGGAGTACCGTCTGTAAGTAATTTACCGTGATTTATAACGTAAACATAGTCCGAATAAATCGGCACAACGTCAATATCGTGCGTTGACATTATAATTGTCGTACCCTCATTTTCGCATATATCGCGAAGAAGGTGCATAAGCTCACTTACGCCCATTGGGTCAAGGCCTGCCGTCGGCTCGTCAAGAATGATTACCTCCGGCGACATAACAAGTATGCCGGCTATTGCGGCACGTTTTTTCTGACCGAAACTTAATGCATGGGTAGGTTTGTCTTTTAAATCAAAAATACCTGTGCGTTTAAGTGCATTTTCGGTAAGATGAACAACTTCGTCCTGCGGCAATTTCAAATTCATTGCACCGAAAGACACATCCTGAAAAACAGACGCGGAAAAAAGCTGGTCGTCGGGTCTTGAAAAACTATTCCGACACTTTTTCTTAATTCTCTGATTTCCTTTTTTGAATAACCTATCGGTTTACCCATAAATTTTACTGTCCCCGAATGTGGCTTTAAAATTCCGTTCATATTCAGAAACAATGTTGATTTGCCTGCTCCGTTTGCACCGAGAATTGTTGTAATTTTCCCTTTTTCAAAGCCAATGCTCAAATCCGAAAGAGCAAAATGGCTTTCATCATATTTATATGAAAGGTTTTCTGTTTCGATAATATTCATCAAATCCCCGCCTTTCTTGAAAATATCGCAATCGCTGTTGTAATTACGACGTATATGACCGCAAATACGTTAAATTTGACCGAATGATTAATCTTCGGCATAATAACGTTGATTTCGCCGTCATAACCGCGTGACTCCATAGCGGTATACGTTTTTTCGGCTTGATTAAAGGAACGTATAAAAAGGTTTGACGCAAGCTGTGCCGTTGAGTGGTAGCTTACACGAAGATTGCTGTACCCCAAACGTGCGTCTTGAGCGGTGTGTATTCTGTGCGATACGTCAAACAGCACAAAAATGTATCTGTAAATCAGTTCCGCAATTTCGATTATAAAATTCGGTATAATGCTTTTTCTGAGCAAAGTGAATAAATCGACCATAGGCGTGGTAAGTGAAAGAAAATACATACAGCTTACCGCACCGAAACACTTAATCATAACGCGAACAGCCGATAAAAGACTTGTATGGCTCACGCCGAAATAAGTATTGCCGAAATGCAGTGAAAAAAGCATATCGCCTGAATTTTGACCAATTGAAATTGCTATTGCGGCCGCACCATAATAATAAAACTATCGGGACAGTCATAAGATGAAATACAGTTTTTATACGATGTTTTTCCTATAAAAATAATAAGAAACAGCATAGTAAGCGCAGTAAATACGCTTACCAAAAAGCTGTTTGCCCATATGCAGATAATAAGCACCGACATTGAAAACAGAAGTTTTGAAATAGGTGCAATATTTCTGAGTTTTGAATTATATGCTAATTTATCAATTATCATTTTTCTTTTTAGCTGTTACTCTGCCAAGTACAAAACCGACAATACCGGCGCCCACTCCTGCCTGAAGACAGAAGAAAAGTGACTCGATTTCACCTGACGGCGGCTCCCAGAACGGTTCAAACCATGGCTCGTAACTTTCGTCCAATTCACTTATGGCGTCTGATGCTTGGTCGTCAGAACCGCCAAATTCGTGACCGCCCATAAACAGTAGCGGTACGGCAATTATAAGAACAAGTATAACTGCCAATATTGTATTTTTAACCCAAAGTTTCATTAATATATACCCCCTTATATAACATTAAGCTGCTTAAGTTCGTTTGTACAGTTCTTAGCCAATACATTGAATATCATAACAGACAGAATACCCTCTGCAATGGCAATCGGAACCTGTGTAACCGCGAAGATTCCCATAAACTTTACAAGTGATGCAAAGAAGTTTTGGTCAGGGAATGCAAGTGCAAGCTGACACGATGTTACCACATAAGTGAATATATCACCTATTGTCGCGGCAAGAAATACTGCAAGACCTTTCGGTGCGTTAAGCTTTTGACAAAGCTTGTATATACCGAATGAAACGAACGGTCCGGCAATCGCCATTGAAAATGTGTTTGCACCAAGTGTTGTAAGTCCGCCGTGTGCAAGAAGAAGTGCCTGGAACAAAAGCACGATTATACCGAGTAAAGACATAATCGACGGTCCGAAAAGAATTGCACCGAGTCCTGTACCTGTCGGATGTGAACAACTTCCTGTAACTGAAGGGATTTTAAGCGATGAAAGAATGAAAACGAAAGCTCCTGCAAGTGCAAGAAGTATTTTTGTTTTGTTATTCTTCTTTTGTGTTTTGTTTTTTTTCTTATATTTTACTGTTTTCTCTTTTGTAATTTTGTTATTTTCTCTTGTACTCTTATTGTTTATCTCTTGTAAATTTATTATTTTCTTCTATTTTTTTAAAATCGTTATTTCTATCTTTTACATTATTTCACGATATTGTCATTTTTTCACAATATGATATACTGTGTTATAAAAGAATAAATGTCTTAAACTAAAACAATATCTTAATCAGAAAGGATAACTTATGAACAATCATGAAAGTTTACTAGTTCATGTGGCCCAATTATATTATCATCAAAATCTTAATCAAAGTGAAATATCTAAAATAGTAGGTTTGTCCAGACCAACTGTTTCACGAATGCTTGAAGAAGCTCGCGAAGTTGGAATAGTCGAAATAATCGTACACGATCCTATAAGAAAGAATCATGACCTGTCAGCACGTCTTCGTGATCAACTTGGTCTTAGAGAAGCTTTAATCATCTCCGGTAAATACCAACACGATGTTGCTTTAGAAAAATGTGCTAATGAAGCTGCACAATTCGTTTCTTCTATATTAGATAATAATATGTCAATTGGTTTTTCCTGGGGGCGTGCTATTCGTGCCGTATGTAATGCCTTCCAGTCTAGTGAATACTATAACGTAACTGTTGTACAGATGGCCGGTTGTCTTAGTGTCGGAGATCCAACCTATGACGGACTTGAACTTGCTACCACTGTAGCTCAAAAATTCAATGCCTCTTATACTAATATTGTTTCTCCTGTCTATGTAGACCATATGTTAGTTCAACAGGCTCTTTTAGCTGCTCCTCAGATTAAAAAAGCTTTAGCTGCTACCCGTAATTTAGATATTGCTCTTACCGGTATCGGTACTTTAGATGATACAAATGGTTCATCTTATCTCTTTACAGGTTCCGAAAACGACTTAAAGTTGGCTAAAGAGTACGGGGCTGTAGGCCACGTTTTAGCAAGATTAATGGATAAAGACGGTAACGAAGTAACATTTCCGAATCATTATCCTATTGCTGCCCCTTTAGAAGCTCTTAGGGAAGCAGATTGGTCAATCGGTATCGTAGCCTCAAAGAAAAAGGCTTTGGCTACACTTGCTGCCATTAAAGGTGGCTACATCAATTGCCTTATTGCCGATGAGTCCTTAGCTTTAGAATTATTAAAACTAACCAAATAACATTTACTCTTTATATAACATCTATCTCTTTCCTATAAGGGACAGGTGTTATTTTTTTCTATATTTAGTTTTCAATTTTCTATTTTGATTTTAATCGTTTGTTTTCCTATTCTAATTCTTCATCAATAGTTATAACCCACTTAGCACCTTCGCCTTTAGCCATTCTGTCAAAGCCATCTCTCCAGTTTTCGAGGGTTACAAAGTTCTTTGCAGTTTTTTCAGGTACTACCTTTCCGTCTGCCATTAATTCTAATGCCTTAACCCATGATGAAGGTTTCTGACTTCTTGATCCAACATAATTAATTTCTTTATGAAGAATCCAGTCTGTGCAAATTTCAACTTTTGATTTTGAGAAAACTCCCATCTGTACCACAGTTCCTTTTCTTCTGCAAAGATCAAGGGCTGTATTTGCTGCAACAACAGCGCCTGAACATTCAAAACACTTATCTGCGCCTTCGTTGTTTGTCATTTCCATAACTATTGACTTTAAGTCCTGTGTCATTTGGTCAACTGTAACATCTATTCCACATTCCTTTGCGATTTTAAATCTCTCAGCATCATTTGTTAATCCAGCCATAATAACTGTTGCTCCGCATCCTTTTGCAACCTGTGCAACCATCTGTCCAATTGCTCCCGCTCCAAATACAACGCAGATATCTCCAGGCTGAACATTTCCTTTTTCAATTACTGCATGAACACCACACGCTAATGGTTCTGTAAGAGATGCTGATAATAGCGAAACATTATCCGGTAATACATGAACACTTTCTTCTCTCGATACAACATATTCCGCCATTGATCCGTTAATCTGTGTTCCAATACCCTGTCTATTACCACAAAGATTATAATCCTTGCTTGCACACATCGAACAATGTCCACATGTTGTAAAAGTAGTTTCGCTTGTTACTCTATCTCCCACTTTAATATTTTTTACATCTGGTCCAACTTCAGTAACAATTCCCGAAAATTCATGTCCTAATATAACAGGAGGTTTTGTGCTTCCGTATTCACCTCTAAATGCATGTAAATCAGTTCCACAAATTCCCGAGTACGCAATTTTGATTTTTACTAAATCTCTTTCTGCCTTTGGTTCTTCCACTTCTTTATAAACCATGTTGTCAAAACCGACCTCTGTTTTTACTACTGCTTTCATATTGTCTCCTTTGTAATAATACATAACTCTTTAATGTATTTCATAAGAATAATATTTGTGTTTACCTTTTGCATTTGTTCAAGTTGATGCACATTTGTATCGCGTTAGTCTTAATATAACACCCTTTGGTGAAAATTACAACACCAAATATTTATTGAAACGTTTTTTTTGTGAATTTTCACCAAATTTTTTCGCACATGTTTCTCATTTGAAAAGCTGTTTCTTCCATTTTTAATGTAAAAACAAACTTTCAAAAAATCTGCTAAAAAGTGTTGACAATTTAGTTGTTGAATGAATATAATTAAGTTAGCATTTGTTCATGTAGACGAAATTTTGTAAATTAATTTGATTATTTGAAAGGAGTATTATAATGACACAAAAAGCTACAATTGATGAAATTCAGAAAGTTGCCAATAAGATTAGAAAGCAAATTCTGGGTGTTGCACTTGAAAAAGGTGGTTGCTACTTATCTCAGGCTTGTTCTTCAGCTGAGATTGTTGCCAGCCTTTATATGGAAATAATGAACTTAGGACCTTCAACAGGTAATCCTGAGCCAATCCCATTCCCTGGAGTTCCGGGACCGGATAATATGGATTATCCAAAGGGAGGCATATTACAATGGATGTTACAAACCAACTAAGCCTGGTATGTTTGTTGGATGTGATGCTGACAAAGATCGTTTCTTTGTTTCATGTTGTCACTATGCATCAGTTATCTACTGTGCATTACAGGCTACAGGTCGTATTTCAGAACATGCTATGGATAAATTCAACGTTGACGGTTGGAATATGGAAATGATCGGTGCTGAACATTCTCCAGGATTCGAAAATACAGCCGGTTCATTAGGACAGACAATCTCAATCGCTGGTGGTACTGCTCATGCTCGTAAGATGAGAGGTGATACCGGTAAAGTATTCGTTATGCTTGGTGATGGCGAATTGCAGGAAGGTCAGACTTGGGAATTTGTTGAATCTGCTGCTTTCTATAAATTAGATAATATGGTAATCGTTAGTGATTATAACTGTCAGCAGGTAGAAGGTGCTACTGACAATCAGACATGTGTTTCTAATATGGCTGATAGATTTAATGCATTCGGAGCTAAATGTGTTGAATGTAACGGACATGACATTCAGGCAATTATAGATGCTTGTAATGTTGAACACGAGGGAAAACCTTTAGTAGTTCTTTGCAAGACAAGTGGTACAACAATGATACCACCTCTTGAGAAAAAGAAACCATTCTTACATTTTGTACGTATTCCTAAAGACTCTCCGGATAGAGCTGAATACGAAAGAATTTATGAGGAATTATAGAGAAGGGAGTTAAGAAATAATGAAAATAGAAGTAAACACACATGAAAGATGTATGCTTGATTTTGCAAACAAACATCCAGAAACATTAGTATTATCAGCTGACTTAGGAACTTCCTGTGAAGTTAAGAAATTCAGAGCTGAGAAACCGGACCAGTATTTAACAATGGGTATTGCTGAGCAGAATATGTGTTCATGGGCTGCAGGTTTAGCTCGTGAAGGTTACCGTCCTTTCTTACACACTTTCTCAGTTTTCCTTTCACGTAGAATTTTAGATCAGGTGGAAATGAGTGTTGCATACCCTAATCTTCCTGTTACATTTGTAGGTTTTGTACCTGGTATTACTACTCCAGGTGGAGTAACACATCAGTCAATCAATGATGTTGGTATTATGCGTACAGTACCAAATATGGCCATTTTTGATGTTGGCGACGCTACAGATATTGAAGGCGTTTTAGATTTAGTATATGAATGGAATGGTCCTGCTTATATCAGAATGCTTCGTAAGGAAGTTCCAAGATTATTCCCAGCAAATGAGCCTATGGTATTTAATAGAGCCAGAACAATTACAGAAGGTGATGATGTTCTTATCCTTTCATCATCAATCTGTACAGAAGAAGCTATGCGTGCTACAGCTGCTTTGGAAGACAAGGGTGTATCAGTTCAGCATATGCATGTTTCAACATTAAAACCATTTACAGATCCTACTATTGTAGAAGCTCTTAAGAAATGTAAATATGGTGTTGTTACAATGGAAAATCATTATAATATCGGTGGTTTAGGTTCAGCAGTTGCTGACTTAATGGCTGAAAATGGAATTGGTAAGAAGTTAATTAAGATTGGTCTTAACGGTTACGCACATGGTGCTTCAAAGATGTACTTAATGACAAAATATGGTATTGATGCTATGAACCTTGTTAAATCTGTTGAAGAACTAATTGGTAAAGATCTTGGTATCAAAGAAGATGATCTTGACAATCAGCGTTTCGTAGACTTTTTGGAAGTGTAATCTAAGGAGGATAAAAATGAGCATGTTTTTAGAAGAGAAGAAAAAAATTATAGATGCAGGTATTAAACTTGATAGATATGGTCTTATTTCATTAGCAGGTGGTAACGTGTCCATGAGAATGC
>ENA-OQHF01000274-OQHF01000274.1-human-gut-metagenome-genome-assembly--contig:-NODE-274-length-33272-cov-9.004707_pt1 | contig 33272 bp, 39 predicted proteins | sample MGYA00242559_ERZ504709 | MGnify/ENA primary metagenome ERZ504709 (study PRJEB26092, sample SAMD00036203) | human gut metagenome | host: Homo sapiens | study: EMG produced TPA metagenomics assembly of... | reverse complement strand
TTTAAAAAATCACATTTTAAAAGTTCTTTTCGTCATGCCTAAATTTAATCCAATATTCACATTTTCAAAGATCAATTTAAAACTAACTAAAAAATCTAGTTATTTTATATTTTCAAAATTTTTCATAAAAAATACTTGAATTTTATATAGTTAGCTTTTTACTAATAAGATACAAATTAAATGATTTTTTCTCATAGACCTTTTTTATTGAATCAAACTTCCATTGCTCCAAAGATTTAATCCGTAATAGGCAATGCTATGATCATTTCGATACACAGGCTGCACTGAATAATTTGTTATTTCGGCATTTCCAATGTACATCACATCATTCAAATAGTATTCACCTGCTGATTCTGCTTCAGCCATAGTACCATACGTTGCATAATAGAAGTTACTATCTAAAATCACATCACAGGAAACATTTTGATTAACTCCTCCTGGACATGCATAACTTGGTTGTACTGTTTCTGGTGCAGGTACTGGTTCAGTAACAGTTTCTTCTTTTGAGATGGTGTGTTGCACTGAATCATTCATAGCAGAAGAATTGTTATTACCAGAATCATTTACTTTTATATCAGTTTTCACACTACTCTTTGAAGTATCATTACTTTGAGCATCTTGTTTTTTTGTGCCAGAAGAAACACTCTCTTTTTTTGAATCACTTTTATTGGTTGTATTTTCTTCCTTAACCTGAATTTCATCTGTCTTTGATTCCTCTTTGTCAACATCTTCATGTTTACTAACTTTTAATTTCTTCTTTTCAACACTCGTTGTTTCCTTAGAAGACTTTTCCACAGTGGGAACAGAAATATCTTGATCTGATCTAAATGCTGCTCCTGCTCCAATCATCATCACAGTACTAACCACTGAAATAATTAACTTCTTCATTTGATTTACCTCCATTTGTATTTCTTAATAACATCTCTTTATTTAAAAATACTCAATATAAATTTTATTTACCAACATACAAATATTTATTCTTACTAGATAACAAACATTTTTTTTCGGTAGGTAATAAGATTCTTTCGGTAGGTAGGAGGGGTTTTAGGGGAGGTAAAAGTCACACCTCACCACGCAAAGACAAACTGCCCCTCCAACAGTTTGGAACAATCACAAGTACGAACAAAGCAATTTCTACATTCAATTATCGCTCTTGTTCGCGTGATCTTTTCTTTGCCCAGCTTTCCAGCAAGTGGATGATCAAATCCCTCTTCTTGCCTGGTGTGTAATCCTTGGGAAAATATTTATCAATTTCCTTCATTTGAAAAGATAGCTTCTCTCTCTGGTTTGGTTTTTCCTCAGAAAGAGTATCTTCAATAAAGTCTGCAGTAAGCTCACCATCATGGCTTAATCTCTTGAATTCCTGACATTGAGCTAATGATGGAGTCCTTTGATTTTCAATAATCGCATTCACCAAATCAAATTGTTCTGATTCCGTTAAATATGACAATTCAACAGCTGGATTAAATGCAATTTTTATCTCATTCTCATTACGTCCATCCACCATTTCCTGCAATGGTTCAATAAGATAGGTTAAACGAATAAATCGCCTAATCTGATTCCTATCAAGGCCTAGTTGTTCTCCTAACAGTTCAACCGAATATTTATTCTTAGACTTCTGCTCAACTTGAGTAGAAGTAGATTTTGAATATTCAACATGAACATCATCAACATTAATATCTACTTTTTTACCTTGATGCTTCATAGCTTCTAAGCGCATCTTATAGGCATAACCTCTTTCACTAGGATAAATGTTTTCACGTTGAATATTTGAATCAACCATCAGAATCGTTGCCTGATCATCGTCCAAATCTCGTATGATAACATTCATTTCGGTTCTTCCTAGCTGCGACATGGCAAATTTACGCCTGTGACCAGATATCATTTCATAAGTTCCATCTGGTTTAGGTCGTACAAGTGCAGGCATCAGCATATTGTTTTCTTTGATTGAATCAATCAGCTTCGCCATATCTTCATCCATAGTTACATGAAATGGGTGACCTTCAAAATCTTTAATTTTGTTTATAGGGATTGTCATTACCTTTTCGGTATTGGCTTCCTGTCTTTCTTCTTCTGTAGAAAATAAGGAGTCATAGCTTGGCAATCCTAAGTCTAATTTTGGCAAGTTTGCCACCTCCTTTTAAAATAAAGTGAGTTGTATATTCTTTTTTAATACATGATGATTCCATTCTTCAATCGCTTGATCTGATGTTGGCTCAGTTTTCGTTCTTTTAGAGCATAACGTACAGATAACATACTGGCCATAATAGCCATTGATTCTTTTACTGTTCCAATCAATTACTACATGGGCAGTTGAATAACAAAATGGACATCGTTTGATTCTAGGCATCTAACAATCTAAAAGATTCTACAACCACATTTGTGGAATAATTCTTTTTACCATTTTTCTCATATGAGTTTGTTCGGATATTTCCTTCAATATGATAAGCTGTATCCTTTTCTCCTTTTCTACAGATGGCATTCGCTATTTCTCCAAATGCGATACAGTTAATATAATCTGAATATGAATTAATACCGTCTCTTGTACAGATTAAACAAAACTTCACAAAAGAATTGCCCTTATCATTTTTAGTAACTTCAATATCTCTTGAGAGTTTTCCATTCAATAAAACATAATTGTTTGTCATTTACATTTTTCTCCTATCTATTTAATTCTTCTTTGTGCTTTACTTTTTGATTGTTGATCAATTCCTTTGTAAGATTTGCATAAGCTAAAGCTACTTTAGAATCTTTGGCATACGCATAGATACTCTTACCGGAAATACTAGCTTCACTTGCTTTTGTGGCTTTTGGAATGATTGTATCAAACACACGAATATTCTTTCCAAAGCTTTCTCGAATGGTTTCAATCGTACTCTTTGTTAGATTCGTATTTAGATCCGCAAGTGTCATCACAATACCGGTGATTTTAAGATTACTGTTAATCTTACGTTGAACTTTTCCAACTGTCTGTAATAATTTAGTCATTCCTTTTGCAGGAAGATACTGCGTCTGTACTGGTATCAGTACTTCATCAGCAGCTGATAAAGCATTTACAGTTAACATTCCTAAAGATGGTGGACAATCAATAAAGATGTAATCATATTGATTTCTCAATGGCTCAATACAATTACTTAAAGTCTATTCTCTGTTGATTACACTCACTAGACGCATTTCAAAATCAGCTAATTCAATATTTGCCGGAATTAAATCCACATGTTCTTCATGATGTAAAATCAACGATTCATAATTAATATCATTGTCATTGATATAATCATCAAGCATAGATGAAACAGAGTGTTCCAATGAATCATTGTTTTTCCATCCAAGACAGCTTGTAAGATCGCCCTGAGGATCAAAATCCACAATCAATACATTGCATCCATTTCGAGCCAAACCAATGGCCACATTCTCTGTAGTTGTAGTTTTTGCCTACACCACCTTTTTGATTTGTGACTGCGATTACTTTACATTTTTGGCATAATAAAAAACTCCTTTCTCATATACCAGGATTTCCTGGCTATGTAAAAGGAGTTTGCTCATATGTCTTGTTTTATGCTTCTATACGCTTATGTTTTGGCCACTCATACAAGTGTTCTTAAAAGATGCACATTTAGCTGAGTAGCCTATTTTTATTAGCAGGAAGCAGTCAAAATATTTGAATCAAGCTAATTTCTATTGTCTGAGAAAGCAGTAAAAATCATCCAATTTCTGATAAGAAAAAAGCGACAAAATCAACAGACTCTATCGCCTAGTTACATGGGTTACAAAGTATTGAAAACCCTTTGTTTAATAAATAAATGGTGCCCCCGAAAGGAGTCGAACCTTCGACCTGCGGTTTAGGAAAATGACCTCCTGCTTAGGAGCTAATACCGTGTTTTGTCCGCTTGATATCGTGAAGTGTTAAATGTGCCGTAAATACGGCATTTTTAGCACTTTTTTAATTCTTCATTTTTGTCCGTTTTGTGCTAATAAATGGGTTCGAATGATGGTTCGGATGACGTCATCCGAACCCCTCTAATTAGCAAAATATTAGCAAAAAAGTTCGGATACGCGTAGGTCATCCGAACACTTTTCCCCCATTTTTGGGAGCGTTTGACGTGCATTCGAACCCTACGGCACGGAGCCTGAAAAAATTTGGAGCCCCCGACAGCATCCGAACCGTTCGGATGCTCTTTTGGATGCCTACTTTGCCCCAAATACACTCTTCTGTAGTCTAAAACATGGGTTATGGAAAGAAATTATTACAATTTTGATGAATAAAGCTTACTATGCTATAGTTTCTTTAAAGAAACTCTTTATTAAAATCATTCAAATATAAAAAGATTGGAGAAAACATGAACAATGAAATTATTAGATTTGTAAATGGCGATTTACAACTAGATGTTACAGTATCACCTGATAACGAAACGGTTTGGCTCAATCGTAATCAAATAGCACAATTATTTGGCAGAGATATTAAAACAATTGGCAAACATATTAATAATGCTCTGAAAGAAGAATTATCGAATGAAGTGGTTGTCGCAAAATTTGCGACAACCAGTCAACATGGAGCTATTGAAGGAAAAACCCAGACTCACATGGTCGAATACTATAATCTTGATATGATTATTTCTGTCGGCTATCGTGTAAAGTCTAAAAATGGTATTATTTTCCGTAAATGGGCTACCTCTATATTAAAGGATTACATGATGAAGGGATATGCAATAAATGAGAAAAGAGTTGAAGTATTAAACAAGACTGTATCCATTCAATCTAGGATGCTTGCTTCTACTTTAGGTATTGAAGAAAAAGAAGTATTGAATGTGATTGAAGCTTATTCAAATGCACTATCATTACTTGATGATTATGATCATGGGACCATCCCTAAACCAGATGGTATAGTTTCTATTTATTGCTTAACCTATGAAGAATGTCGTGAATTGATTGATTCTATGAAATATGGCAACTTTTCAGATGTATTTGGTGTTGAAAAAGAGGAAGGAAAACTCAATGGAATCTTAGCGGCTATCTACCAAAATGTTTTTGGGACTGAATTGTATCCAAGTATCGAAGAAAAAGCTGCAAACCTTCTTTACTTCTTAATAAAAGACCATCCATTTGTAGATGGTTGTAAACGCATAGGTGCTTCTATATTCCTTGAATTTTTAAATAAGAATAAACATCTCATTATCGATGGAAAGCAAATTATTTCAGACAGTGCACTTGTTGCCATTACTTTAATGATTGCAGAATCCAGACCTGAAGAAAAAGAAACAATGGTCAAACTAGTAATGAATTTCTTAAAAATGTAAGTTATTAAAAAATAAGTGAAGTGAGCATCATTTTCAGCAGATTGCTTCACTTATTTCAATTTTAGTGAAATGAATTATTAATTTAATTGAATTTAGTTAAGTTTTTCGTTATAATTTAATTATATTAGAAAAGTAGAAAGGAGAAAATATGTTAAGCGTTGAATTAAATGATTTAATTAAACAAATTATTAGTACGAAAGCTGAATCCCAAACAATTGAAGTGAAAGCTGCTCATGGCGGAACGCCAAAGCGCTTATATGACACGCTTTCAAGCTTTTCCAATCAAGATGGTGGTGGAATTATTGTATTTGGGCTTGATGAAGCACAAGATTTTAAACCTGTTGGGGTATACGATTTACAAGATCTTCAAAAGAAAGTAACAGAACAATGTAATCAAATGAGTCCTCAGGTTCGCGCTATTTTCACCATTACGGAATATGAAGGTGTTAATATCTGCAGTGCAGAAATACCCGCTGTTGATATAACAAATCGTCCTTGTTATTATGCAGGAGCAGGAAAAGTAAAAGGATCTTATGTCCGTGTTGGTGATGCAGATTTGCCAATGACAGACTATGAAATTTATAATTTTGAGTCTTTTAAGGCCCATGTTCATGACGATGAAAGACCAATTGAACGTGCTACTTTGTCTTTATTAAGAGAAACTGATATTAATAATTTTATTCTACAAATGAAGATAAATCGTCCTGGTTTTTCAAAATTATCTGAAGATCAAATCTATGAATTGTTATCCATTACACGCAATACCATTCCTACATTGGCTTCTGTTTTAAACTTTGGAATTTATCCACAAGGATTACTTCCCCAATTAGCAATAACCGCAATTGTTGTTCCTGGCGAATTAATTGGTGATATTACAGAAAATGGAATTCGCTTCCTGGATAACAAAAGAATTGAAGGAACTTTATCCGAAATGTTAGATGAAGCTATAGCTTTTTGTAAAAGAAACATGAAAGTCCAAACCATCATTAACCCAAATAGCGGAAAAAGAGTAGATAGAGTGGAATATCCAATGAATGCCATAAGAGAAGCAATTCTAAATGCTTTAATTCATCGAGATTACAGTATTTATACAGAAGGTACACCTATCCAAATTTGTTTCTTTACCGACCGTTTAGAAATTCACAGTCCTGGAAGTCTATATGGAAGAATGACCGTAAATGATCTAGGTAAAGCTAGACCAGATCTTAGAAATCCTGCACTTGCGACTATGTCTGAATTCTTATTGAAAACAGAAAACAGATATTCTGGAATTCCAACAATTCGTAGAGAAATGAAAGAATATGGTTTACCTGAACCTGTATTTGAAAATAAGCGAAACGAATTTATTGTTACGTTATACAACAAACAAAATACTCAAGCCAAGGACACTGACAAAAGCAATGATTTAGTTTCTTTTTGTAAAACGCCAAAATCAAGAAAAGAAATTGCTGAACATTTAGATATTAAAACACTTGCTTTTGTTACAAGAGAATATATCCAACCTTTAGTTGATGCAGGAAAACTAACACTAACAATTCCAGACAAGCCTAAAAGTAAAAATCAAAAATACTATTCTAAATAAAATCGTGTTCTCCTTTTTACATACCAGTCAAACACTGGATATGTAGAAAGGAGTTTTTTTATGCGTAAATGTAAAGTGATTGCCGTCACCAATCAAAAAGGTGGTGTTGGTAAAACTACAACTACAGCGAATGTTGCGATTGGATTGGAACGCTATGGCTACAAAGTCCTGATTGTTGATTTTGATCCTCAGGGTGATTTAACCACTTCCCTTGGTTGGAAATCTAATGATGCTTTAGATTGCAGTGTTTCAAATCTTCTGGATGCTTATATTAATGATAAGGAAATAGACTATTCTTCTTTAATTTTAAAACATAAAGAAGATGTAGATGTGATCCCTGCAAACATTGAACTTGCGGATATGGACATTCGTTTAGTCAGTGTCATTAATCGTGAACAGACATTAAGCAGTTGTATTGAACCATTACGTGATGACTATGATTTTATCTTGATTGATTGTCCACCTTCTTTAGGAATGCTTACCATTAATGCACTGTCTGCAGCGGATGAAGTACTGATACCAGTACAGGCACAGTTTCTTCCTGCAAAAGGAATGACTCAATTATTACAAACTGTAAGTAAAGTACAGCGTAAGATCAACACGAATTTGAAAGTAGCTGGTATTGTCATGACTCTTGTAGATATGAATACTACAGTGGCCAAAAGTACGATTGAAACCATTCAGGAAAGCTTTGGTAAAAACATCCAAGTCTTTGATACGATCATTCCAAAAGCGACAAAAGCCAGTGAAGCAACCATAGCTGGAGTCAGTATCTATGCCTACGCAAAGGATTCAAAAGTGGCTAAAGCCTATGACAATCTAACAAAAGAAATCATTACAGATCAAAAAGTAAAACATAAAGACAGAGACTGTCGTTAGGAGAAGAACATGAAAAATAATTCCGTCCATTTAATTGGAACACTGACAAGAGATATTGAACTATCTAAAAATAGTAAAGGCAATTCTTTTGTCCGATTTAGTTTAGCTTGTATAAGAGACAATAAGCCATTTACTGATTTTATTAACTGTATTGCCTTTGGTGAAGTTGCCAATGCTCTTTGTAAACACAGAGATAAAGATACAGCCTATGAAATCAATGGGTATCTTCGTATAAGCTCTTATGAAAAAGATTGTAAAAAGACCTATTCTACGATTGTAGTTGTAGAATCTTTTACACTTTTAAATGACTAGAATACGATTAAAACGATGTCCTCATTGTCATTCTATCGCAAGACTTCGTATCGACTGGGATAACAAGAAAATCAATGGTTGTTATGGCCAATATGTAAGCTGCACTTTGTGCTCTGCCAGGACACAAACAGAAATGAATGAAGAACTTGCAATAAATGACTGGAATCATCGTAAATTAAACAATTGTATTCAACTCACCCTATTTTAAAGGAGGTGGCAACATTGCCAAAACTAGATTTGGGATTACCTTCTTATGACTCTTTGTTTTCTACAGAAGAAGAAAGACAAGAAGCCAGTGCAGAAAAAGTTACCATAATCCCAATAGATAAAATTACAGATTTTAAAGAACATCCATTCCATGTCACGATGGATGGAGATATGGCTAAACTTATTGATTCCATCAAAGAAAACGATATGCTGATGCCTGCATTAGTTCGTCCGAAAAAAGATGGATCGTATGAAATGATTTCTGGTCACAGGCGTAAATTTGCCTTGTCACAGCTAGGAAGAAAAGAAATGAATGTAATTATCCGAGATTTGGATGATGACCAGGCAACGATATTAATGGTCGATTCCAATATTCAACGTGAAAACATTTATCCTAGTGAACGTGGTTATGCCTATAAAATGCGATTAGAAGCCATGAAACATCAAGGTAAAGCTGTTGATATAAATTATGATGATATTTCTATTAAATACAGCAAGAATACAACTTGTGCCCAAGTTGGGCACAAGCAAGCGAATAAGAAATCAGTAGAGATTTTAGCGGACCAATTAGGAGAAAGCAAAAACCAAGTAAAAAGATTTATCCGCTTAACCTATCTGATTGAACCATTACAGGAAATGGTGGATGGACGCCATGAAAATGAAATCAAGATTGCATTTAATCCAGCTGTAGAACTTTCGTATTTAACAGAATCTGAACAGTATGATCTAGCTAATGCAATTGTTGAAAACCAACGAACACCATCTTTAGCGCAATGTCAGGAATTTAAACGATTGAGCCATGATGGTGAATTAACATCCGAATTCATTGAAGATACTTTATCGGAGGAAAAACCAAACCAAAGAGAAAAGTTATCTTTTCAAATGAAGGAAATCGATAAATATTTTCCCAAGGACTTCACACCAGGCAAGAAGAAGGATTTGATGATTCACTTGCTGGAAAACTGGGCAAAGAAAAGATCACAAGAACAAGAACGGTAGTTGAACATGCAACTGCTTTTTTTCTACTTGTGATTGTTTCCAAACTGTTGGAGGGGCAGTTTGTCTTTGTGCCAGGACGTGTGACTGTGACCTCCCCTAAAACCCCTCCTACCTACCGAAGCAATCTTTATTACCTACCGAAAAAGAAAAAATGTTGTTATTTAGTAAGTAGAAATATTTGTATCTAGGTAATGATTTGTAAAAGTATGTATTTTAAAGATAAAGATATTTATCAAGAAATATAATTGGAGGTTAGATCAATGAAAAGACAATTAATTGCGTTATGTATTTCAAGCTTACTTGTTGGTACATTCATCGTTTTTAACATGAATCAGGATGTATCTGTTCCAACAGTGGAAAAGTTTACGGAAGATACTTCTTTAAGTGTTAGTAAACATGAAGCTATAGTTAGTGAACATGAAAATGTTGACAAGGATGAGAAAACAGGTGCTGGAGATACAATGAAGAAACCCGAATCCAAGGAAGAAAAGCAGAAAGAAAAAGTTACGGGCAAAAGTGAATTCAAAACAACAAGTGTTTCTTCGGAAGGTAAGGCACAAAATTCCAAGAAAGAAAGTTCTACTAAGAGTTCTTCTAAAGCAGATCAAAAAGTTTCAACTTCAAACAGTTCCAATGCATCAGATAAATCGAGCAATGATGTTGTAAGTCAATCTGTTGAAAAGTCTAGTGAATCCAAACAAGAACCTGTAGTAGAACCTACGCCTGCTCCAGAACTAGCAAGACCAGGTTATGCTTGTCCTGGTGGTGTCAATCCAGATGTAAGTTGTGATGTGATTTTGGATACCAACTTTTACTTTGAAATCTATGGTTCACAGTCTGAAGCTGATGCTGCAGGAATGTATTACTTGGATGAAGTAATGTACATTGGTGAGATTGAAATCACAAACTATTCTGTACAGCCAGTGTATCGAAATGATCATAGTATTGCCTATTATGGTTTGAATCTTTGGAGTAATGGTAATTTGGTTCAATAAGATTTTCATCACATTTTTCTCCCAATCTAATTCATTTTCTCCCAAAATTAGTATATAATTGGGAGAAAGAGCACATACTTTGGGAGTAAACGAAAGGAGAAGTAAATGAGAAATTTTGATTATAGTTATCTTAAAAATCGTACATGGGACAATGAAATATTAACTTATGTAGCCAAAATCCATGAATTCAAAGGGAAACAGGAACTATACATCCGACAAAAGCCCGTTGAATTAGAACGTCTGATTGAAGTTGCTAAAGTTCAAAGTACAGAAAGTTCGAACCGTATCGAAGGAATTATAACAACTAGATCTCGCCTTCAACAATTAGTCGAAGATAAAACAACACCTAGAAATCGTGATGAAAAAGAAATCTTAGGATATCGTAATGTTTTGAACTTAATTCATGAAAATTATCAATACATTCCGTTAAAGTCAAATTATATATTGCATTTGCATAGAGATTTACTTCAATATACAGAATTATCCTATGGTGGAAAATATAAAACCTCACCAAATGAAATCGATGCGGTTTTACCAAATGGAGAAAAAAGAGTATTATTCAAACCATTAGAGCCATATGAAACACCTGATGCTATTGAGCAGATTTGCAATAGCTATCAGAAAGCATTAGATCAAGAAATTATTGATTCACTTATATTAATTCCCTGCGTAATTCTAGATTTTCTTTGTGTTCATCCTTTCAATGATGGAAATGGAAGAATGAGTCGATTGCTAACATTGCTTCTTTTATACCGTAATGATTATGTAGTCGGTAAATATATTAGTATTGAAAAAGAAATTGCGGATACAAAAGAATCATATTATCAAGCTTTGGAACAATCAGATTTAGGATGGCATGAAGGAACAAATGATCCAAAGCCATTTATTAAATATATGCTTGGCATTATTTTAAAGTGCTACCGAGAATTTGAAGATAGATTAACCATCAGCGAAAAAAGTGGAATCAAAAGCAGTTCATATGATATCGTAAAAACATATGTAAACAATACGATAGGAACTTTTACAAAAAGAGACGCTATGGAAAATTGTCCAAGTTTAGGCAGTTCTTCTGTGGAATCAGCACTTAAAAAATTAGTTGAAGATGGTACTATTATTCGTAAAGGTAAAGGCCGTACATCACATTATATACGAAAAGACGCAATTGAATAAATTACAATACAATCTAAAAACATATGACGAGTCATTTTATGCTCGTCTTTTTTGTTGCAACAATTAAAACGAAAGGAAAATGAAATATGAAAAACATATTGAAGAAAGCAAGTAAGTTTTTCTTAACGACACTTGTGATATTGAATTCAATGACAAATACGCTTTCTGTACATGCTCAAGAAACAGATTCAAACGAGGATTACAGTGAAGCCACAGAAACAATTACTCAACTTGGTACAGTTGAAGATGTGTTTCCCGAAGCATATGAAGATATGTATACAAACCCTTATGCTAGATTAACACCAGGGTTTGCATCTGAAAGATTGGCTAGAATCAATGGAATGGGAGTTTATGGGTATGACTATATTCGAAAATTAACAGTAGATGGAAATATCGTGTTCTGCATTGAACCAGATACACTGTTTGATTTAAACCATGATTATCCTGTTAACACAACAAAATGGGATGATTTGTCTGAAAGTCAGAGACAAGCTATATGGGAAATCAATTATTATGGCTATTCTTATCCAGGACATGAAACAGACAATTATTATGTGGCTACACAGCTATTGATTTGGCAAGTGGTATCTGGATGGTATGATCCATTTCTTCCTGATGGTGTAACTCCGTTAGATGTATCTGGTGAAATCAATACAATCAATTCTTTAAGAAGTCAGCCACAGGGAAGACCTTCTTTTAACAACCAAACAATCAAAATGGGCTTAAATACTCCAGTTACTTTAACAGATACAAAAGGAACATTAGGCAATTACTCTATTACGAATGCCAATGGTATCAATGCGTCTGTAAACGGCAATAATTTAACCGTTTCTATTACTTCGGAAAATTATGATAAAACGATTACTTTCGGCCGTACTAAGACAGCAAGAGATGTTCATATCATCTATGGTGCTGGTTCTGATCAAAAAGTCATCTATATGGCCACTCGAAGTGATCCAACTCCAAGCTTCAAATTAAATTTTGATTTGATGTATGCCGACATCGAAGTGGAAAAACAAGACGCCGAAACAGGCAATAAGACACAAGGCGATGCCACATTTAATGGAGCAACCTTTGCGATTAAAGATACAAGTGGAAACACGCTTGAAACTCTTACGACAAATGGATCAAAAGTAAAATCTAAAAAGTATCCAGTTGGAACAACATTTAATATATGTGAAGTTGCTTCTCCAGAAGGTTATCTTACAAACAACAATTGTAATTCTATAACTTTAGATTATTCAGGCGATAATACGCCTTCAACTTTTCCTACAACAATCAAAGATCAGGTTATCAAAGGACGTATTGAAATTGCCAAAACAATTGATAAAGATAAATACGGTTTATTCCAGTCGAATGTTCAAAAGCCAGGTGAAGGATTCAAGTTTGATATTATTTTAAAATCGACAGGTAAAATCGTATCAACATTGACTACAGATGAAGATGGTCGAGCTATTAGTGATTATCTTCCATATGGAACCTATATTGTTAAAGAACATGCAACAATTGGATATGATACTTTAAAGCCTTTTGAAGTGAAAATTGATAAAGATCAAAAGACCTATTTCTATAACATCTATAACGATACAATCAAAGCCGAATTAACAATCTATAAAACAGACAGTGAAACAGGTAAACGTATCCCTGCTACTGGTGTTGAATTCAAGATCAAAGATGCAGATGGTAATTATGTTACTCAAGAAGTCACTTATCCTAAAAAATATACAACGGATGTATTTAAAACCGATGAAGATGGATCTGTGCACCTACCTGCTCCATTAAAATTTGGTGAATACAAGCTTGTTGAAATCAAAGCACCTCATGGCTATGTATTAAAAGATGCGGAAATTCCAGTCAATGTGGATGGTTCCAGTACAGAAATCTTCATGAATTTTGATAACAAGACTCAAAAAGGACAGGTCTATGTTGAAAAGAGTGGTGAAATGTTATCTGGTGCCAAAGAATCCAAAACAGATTATGGAAAACTTTATACACCAGTTTATAAAGAAAAATATCTATCTGGTGTTACGTATGAAATCACAGCTCGTGAAGATATTATTACTCCAGAAGAAACAGTATGGTTTCACAAAGGAGATGTAGTTGATACATTTACAACAGGTGATGGTATTACAACTTCTTCATTACTTCAGTTAGGTAAATATTCCATCAAAGAAACTGCAACGCAAACAGGTTTTGTATTAGATGAAAACACTTATGATTTTGATATTGAATATGCAGGTCAAATGATCGATGTAGTGGAAATCAAACAGGCTTATGTCAACGAAAGACAAAAGTTGGATTTACAGATTACTAAAACATTTGAAGATGAAGACAAAGAAGCTTATAAAGATGTTGTCTTTGGCGTCTATTCTAAAAACGATATTACAGTCGATGATAAAGTCATCATTCCAGAGGATGGATTGGTTGGTACATTAACTATTGATGAAAATGGTAAAAATGTAGAACAGTTAGATCTTCCTACTGGGGATTATTACGTAAAAGAACTTGAAACAAATGTTGGCTTCAAATTAGATGAAGAAGAACATGATTTTACATTCAACTATGATGAAGATACAACTAAAGCCACAGTCATTGTTCCTATGGAATTACACAATAAAAAACGTCGTATTGAATTAGATGTCAACAAAGTGGACAAAGATCATCATGATCATTTCTTAAATGGTGCAATTTTTGAAGTTTATGATAAGACAGCTAAATCTTATGTCACTACCCTTGTATCAGGTCAATTAATGATCGTTGGTAATGATGCCAATGAAGAATATGAAATCTCTAAGAATGAAGATTTTACAAAGATCATCAAAACCGTTAAAACTGATGAAAATAAACAAATCATCTTAGATATTGAAGATGGTACGTATTATTCTCGTAAAGTTGGAGATGACAAGGTTAGTAAACATGTCATTAAAGATGGAAAAGCCGTATTAGTTGATGCCATCTATGGTCATGAATATGAATTCAAGGAAATCAAAGCTCCTACTTCTTATCAGTTAGCGGATAAATCCAAAGCTTACAAAGTAGAAGCAGATAAAGATACAGATACGATCATTTATTATTTTGAAAATGCACGTATCGTTGTTCCAAATACAGGGGTATAAATAGTATGAAACATAAGAAAATAAAAATAGCAGCACTGACAATTGTTGCAGCCAGTTTATTAGGTGGCATTTTATATAGTGAGTTTGGGGCAAAGAAATCTTATGATTATACGGATTACTATGTAGAAACGAAACCAGATAAAACAACAAAAGAAAATAAAGATGATAAGGAAGCTTCTGAAAAGGAGCTTTCTTTATCTTTACTTCAAAAAACGAACAATGATATTGTAGGCATTCTAGAATTTGATAATCGCGTTATTTATGAACCTGTCGTACAGGCTCCAGATAATGATTATTATGTGCGTAAAAATATCAAGAAAGAATATGCCAACGCAGGTATTCCTTTTGTATCCGCAGATGGAAACATCGAAGCAAAAAATGTGGTAATCTATGGACATTCTAGTAAATGGAGCGACATTATTTTCACTCCATTAATGAGCTATATAAACCAAAGCTACTATAAAGAACATCCTACATTTCGATTTATTACAGAAAATGAAATAAGAACGTATCAAATTTTTGGAGTCATGAATGTTGATCTTAATAACTTAAACGATTCTTTAGAATTTACTCAATCCAGCTGGGATTCAGATACTGCATTCAATGCCTTTATTTCTGATTCCATTAATCGTGGATTATATAAAACAGGTATCTCAGTCAATACAGAGGATAAGCTGATGACTTTAGTGACTTGTGATACCAGAAATGATAACAAGAGGACAGTCATACTGGCAAAACGAGTGGACTGATTCAAAAAGTCCATAAATTCATGAAATGTTAATAATTGTATGATATCGTTGAATTAGATAAATCGGAATTTGTAGGAATAGGTATTCAGGAAAATATACAGAAAATCACGCATTTGTGGGGATGATACGAATCGTGTCATACATGTGAAAGAGCGATTCTTGCGTCATTTTACGCTTTTTGATAAGGTGAAATCGTCGAAAAGACAAACCAATATAGAAAGGACGTATAATGATGAAAAAGAATGGAAAACAAGTTTTATTTTTAGGAGGTATATTTATTATAGCGTTTGCAATATGGACAGCTTTGATTCAGATGGTAGACGTGCAGCCACTGGGGCAGAATGCAACGAATATTGGATTTGCAACATTCAATTGCTGGTTTCATCGTTTAACAAATGTTAATATGACAATTTATACGATTACCGATTGGATGGGTCTGATTCCTTTAGTTGTATGCCTGATTTTTGCAGGTATTGGACTGGTTCAGTTAATAAAGAGAAGAAGTCTCTTCAAAGTGGATCCCGATATCATTATCCTGGGAGTTTATTATGTTATAGTGATACTGGCATACTTCATTTTTGAGATCATCCCAATCAATTACAGACCAATTTTAATCAATGGAATTATGGAGGCTTCTTATCCTTCTTCAACGACTCTACTGGTATTGTGCGTGATGCCGACTTTGGTTGAACAGATCCAGCGAAGAATGTCATGTTCTACATTGAAAAGAATCATAACGATTCTAGCAATCGCTTTTTCTGTATTCATGGTTATCGGCAGATTGATTTCCGGAGTACATTGGTTTACGGATATTGTGGGTGGTGTATTGTTAAGTGCCGGATTATTTACTGTTTATAAGGCAGTAGTTATGCTAACAATAAAAAAGTGAAATAAAAAAGGAGGTGAAGGAGGTGGAATTCCATGAAAAGCTTCAGAAATTAAGAAAGAGCCGAGGTTTGACACAAGAAGAACTAGCCGAGGCATTATTTGTTTCAAGAACTGCAATTTCAAAATGGGAATCCGGAAGAGGATATCCGAGCATAGATTCATTAAAGGAAATATCCAGATATTTCTCTGTGTCCATTGATGAGCTGTTATCCGGAGATCAGTTGGTTTTGATTGCTGAAAAAGAAAACAAGTCAAATCTCAATGGTCTATGTGACTTGTTATTTGGATTTACCGATTTGCTCTCTTTGATGCTTATTTTTCTTCCATTGTATTCCAAACCGGTTGATGGATATATCTATTCAGTAAGTCTTATTGAGTATGTAGATAATGAAATTTGGATTCGTATGACATACTGGGGTCTTTTTATCGCATTAACGATTATTGGAATTGTGAATATTTTAATGGTCAATTTCAAATTTGAAAAGGGAAAAAAGGTGATTACTTTTTTGTCTGTAGGGCTTAGTATTATTACTGTTTTGTATCTGGCGATTGCGAGAGAACCATATGCAGTAACAGTGGCTTTTCTGTTGTTACTTATAAAAGGGGGGCTACTTTATAAACGAGCCGCAGCAGGCCGATAAGGGGTTGGGCCATACAACTTCCAGTTTGTAAGGATAAGCGTGTACTTCTTGGAAAGCTGCGGGCCGGGCATGCCCGGCCCCTACGGTGCGGCTGCGCATAAACGCCATCCACTCCGCACATACTCTCCTACAAAGGAGGGTCCATCTATGTCTTGTTTCAAAAAGGTTTTGCTTCTGCTTTCCATTGTCGGCGGCATCAACTGGGGCATTTACGGCATCTGGGGGTTCAACGCTGTGGGGTGGCTGCTGGGCGGCAGCATGAGCTGGCTGTCCCGCACCGTGTTCATCATCGTGGGGCTGTCGTCGCTCTGCCTGATCCCCGGGCTGTTTATGGCCGAGACGAAAACCGCAGAGTAAAGGTTAAACTTCGGGTAGAGATGAAGTTCTCTCCCCCACCCGCTGCGGCGGGAGCCCCCTCGCAGAGGGGGCCAAGAAAGTAAACAGCGGGTGCCGCACGGACACCCGCTGTTTTTTTATAAAATCTGCTGCATTTCCAGCTTGCTGCGGCGGGTGTTCATGCCGACGCTGAGCACAATGCCGACGCAGAGATACATCATGACGACGCTTGACCCGCCTGCCGAGAAGAACGGCAGCGTCACGCCGATGACCGGCAGCACCTGCAAATTCATGCCTATGTTTATCACACACTGCAAAAACAGCGCCGCAAAGATGCCGACGCAGATATTGCAGCCCAGCGCGTCGGGGCATTGCAGACCGGTGCGCAGTGTGCGCAGGCAGAGCGCAAACAGCAGCAACAGCACCGCCGCCGCGCCCAGAAAGCCCAAAACGTTTGCCAGGTACGCAAAAATAAAATCGTTCCAGGCGTTGGGCACAAAGATGTGCTCCCCGGAGAGCAGCCCCTGCCCCGTCAGCCCGCCGGTGCCAATGGCCATGGCCCCCTTGTTCTGCTGGTAGGTAATGTCCGCCAGCGCGGGGTCATCGGGGGTGAGCACGGCCAGGATGCGCTTGAACTGGTAGCCCTTCAAAATGCCGGGCCGCAGTGTCAGCAGCGCCGCGCCGCCGACCACACCCGCCGTCAGGCCGCCCGCCACCAGCCAGTGGGACAGCCCGCCCGCGTAGAGCATGACCAGCCCGATGCCCAGAAACACCAGCGCCGTGCCGTCGTCACCCTGCACATGAATGGCCGCCGCAGGCAACGCAACGTGCACAAAAAGCAGCAGCAGATTTTTGGGCGGTTCACCTGCCCGCGCACCTGGCTCAAATGCAGCGCCAGCGTCAAAATAAAGCTGATTTTTGCCAGCTCGGCGGGCTGGAAGGTCATGCCGCCCACCCGGTACCAGCTGTAGTTGGACGTGCCGCCCGCGTCATAGCCAATCGTGACCAGACCGGTGTTGACGTTGTGCAGAAACAGCGTCGGCAGCACCAGCCCCCACGCCACAACACCGTGCAGCGGCCACGCCCGGGCCAGCGCATGGTAATCCGCCGTGGAAAAGACGGCGGACAGCATCAGCCCCAGCAGACTGGCGATGAGCTGCACCGACGCCTTGTTGTTGCTGCCAAGCTGCGTCTGCCCGATGGACACCAGCACCGCAATGCTGATTGCCGAGCACGCCGCACAGAGCAGCAGATAGACCACATCGACCCGGCGCAGATACCGGCGGATGAGCGGATACATGGGCAGGCTCCTTTCCTGATAGATGCCTTTATTATAGCGCATTTCGACGAATTTTGCCAAGTTACAGATTAAATTTTACAAATGCGGATTTCTGTACTATAATATATATGTGTGTGGCCGCGCCTTATGCGGCCCAAAACAAGGAGCTTGCTTATGCAGGAATTTGTGACCCATTCGCGGGAGGAAACCGTCGCCGTTGGCCGTGAGCTTGCCAAAAACGCTGCCCGCCGGGGCGCTGATCGCGTTCACGGGCGGTCTGGGCGCGGGCAAGACCGCGTTCTGCCAGGGGCTGGCCGAGGGGCTGGGCTGCACCGACCCGGTGTCCAGCCCGACGTTTGCCATCGTGAACTATTACCGCGGCCCGCGGCCCTTTGCGCATTTTGATTTATACCGCATCCACACCGAGGGCGACCTGGCCGCCGCCGGATTCTACGACTACCTCGACATGGGGGCCGTTGTCGCCTGCGAGTGGAGCGAGAACTGCGCGGAGCTGCTGGATTTGGAAAATCCCCTCCGCATCCACATTGAACGGGTGGACGAGACGACGCGGAAGATCACGATTGGGTAAAGCCTCTGCGGCTGTAGAGGTCGGCGTCCTCGACGACCCGGGAGCTGTGCAGCTGCCGCACGGTTGCGGCGGCATGAGGGCATGCCGCCCTACGCACCACTTTTCAACAGGATGTAGGGCGGGGTGCCCTCACCCCGCCGGGACCTTGCCATTGCAACCCATTTACGGGCAATCGCAGTACACTCGCCCCTCATCCGCCCTCGGGCGGGGCCTCGGGCACCTTCAGTCTCCGCGCTAAAAGCCGCCTCTCCGGCGGTTGCGCTCCGACACGCGCCTGCGGGCGCAGCCCCAAGGGGGAAGGCTCTATACTCTATTACATTTTTAAACAGGTGATCCAATGAATATCCTAGCTGTAGATACCGCGGGCAAGACGGCGGCAGTGGCGGTGCTGCGGGACGATGTCCTGCTGTACGAGGCCCAGTGCAACAACGGCCTGACCCACAGCGAAACGCTGCTGCCGATGATCGACACCGCACTGAAGGCCGCCGGGCTGACCGTTGACGACCTCGACGTGCTGGGCGTGACGAACGGCCCCGGCAGCTTTACCGGGCTGCGCATCGGGCTGGCCGTCGTCAAGGGGCTGGCCCTGCCCCGCCAGATCCCCTGCGCGGGCGTCTCCACGATGGCTGCGCTGGCCTACGGCCTGGCGGGCGAGGGCACCGTCATCGGTGCGCAGGATGCCCGCCGCGGGCAGGTCTACTGGGGCGCATTTGACCTAGCAGCCCATGACCGCCTGACCCCGGCACACCGCCGCACCGGTCACGACGCTGGAAATTTTGTCCAAACCTGCAAAAACCTCTGTTTTTTGTTGGCGACGGCGCAAGTTTCGTGCTACAAATACATACTGAAGAATGTTCCGGGCTGTGGCTGCGTGCCGTCAGCCGATGCCAGGTTTTGCGTCGGTGCCGGGGCGTGGCACTGGCCGCCAGGGCCATGTGGGAGCGCGGCGAGTGTGTGCCGCCTGCCGCCCTGCTGCCTGACTACCACCGTTTGAGCCAGGCCGAGCGGGAGCGCGCGGAACGTGAAAAAACAGAGGGGAAACAAAATGAAGTTTGACAAACCGATTGCACTTGCTGCCGACCACGGCGGCTATGAGCTGAAGGAGGCCATCAAGGCCCATCTGGACGAGCTGGGCGTAGCCTACACCGACTTTGGCACCGATTCCACCGCCAGCGTGGACTACCCGGACTTTGCCGCCAAGGGCTGCAAGGCCGTGCAGGACGGCAGCTGCGCACTGGTCATCCTGTGCTGCGGCACCGGCGTAGGCATGTCGATGTGCGCCAACAAGATGAAGGGCATCCGCGCCTGCTGCTGCAGCGATACCTTCAGCGCCGAGTTTACCCGCCGCCACAACAACGCCAACGCCCTCTGCCTGGGCGGGCGCGTCGTGGGTGCGGGTCTGGGCTGCCAGATCGTGGACGCCTTCCTGAACGCCGAGTTCGAAGGCGGACGCCACCAGATGCGCATCGACAAGATGATGGCGCTGGAAAACCACTAAGTTTCACATTGCCTGCACGGCAGGCTGAATATCTTTAAAATGCAAGGAGCATCGTACCAGAGCGTTGTTGAAATTGTTGACCATCCCCTGATCCAGCACAAGATCAGCCTGCTGCGTGACCGCAACACCGGCACCAAGGAGTTCCGTGACCTCGTGAGCGAGATCGCGATGCTGCTCTGCTATGAGGCTACCCGCGACCTGCCCACCGAGGAAGTCGAGGTCGAGACCCCCGTGGCTCTGGCCCGCACCAAGGTCCTGGCCGGCCGTAAGCTGGCTCTGGTCCCCCATCCTGCGCGCCGGCCTCGGCATGGTGGACGGCATGCTGAACCTGATCCCCGCCGCCAAGGTCGGCCACATCGGCATGTACCGCAACGAGGAGACGCTGGTGCCCGTTGAGTACTACTGCAAGCTGCCCAACGACATCAACGAGCGCGAGGTTTTTGTCCTCGACCCGATGCTGGCTACCGGCGGCAGCGCCTGCGACGCCATCGGCCAGATCAAGAAGCGCGGTGCCAAGCACATCAAGTTCATCGGCCTGGTCGCCGCGCCCCAGGGCCTGAAGGCCCTGCACGAGGCCCACCCCGATGTGGACATCTATGTCGGCGCACTGGACGAGAAGCTGAACGACAACGGCTACATTGTCCCCGGTCTGGGTGACGCCGGTGACCGTATCTTCGGCACGAAGTAAGACTTTAAAATAAAAACAGGGGCGTGAACCGTTATGGATTCACGCCCCTGTTTTTTCAGTTTTGTAGGGGCCGGGCATGCCCGGCCCGCGCGTATAAGGCAAACAGTCATTTGCGGGAAAATTGAGGGCGGCAGCGTTTTTATCTTCCTACAACCGTATCCGCCTCTAAAATTGCGTCGTTCTGCTCTTTATACCGGGCGGCAGTCTCGTCATCCAGCACGTAGACCGTGACAGGGATAACCGCGCTCTCCACTGACTCCTCGTACGTCTCGTAGTACAGATCAATGAAAGCCTTTCCCTGCACCAGAGCCGTGCCGGTGTCGGCGGCGTAGGCGTAGCCATAGACGAACTTTCCATCGTCGCTGGTGATGTACAGCAGAGAGCCGTAAGGTATGACGCCCGGATTGATGGCCACTGTGCCGTAGGTCAGTCGGCGTCCGCTGGCACCCTTGGCCGTGGCGGAGGCGGAATAGCCCGTGGCACGCTGCCCCGTATAGGTTGCGGCGACGCCCTCGACGGGTACGCCATCGACCACATCCGGCCCGACAAAGCCGGAAACGGGAACCTGCTCGCCGTAAATTTTCTGCACGGTGGGCACCATCTCGGCCTCATTCACACGCTCGATCTCATTCGTCTCGGCCCACTCGCCGTCGATCCACTTCTCGCGGTAGACAACGGTGTCCTGCCCATCATGTCCCTCCTCCAGGGTCATGACCTTGCTCTGCTTGCGGTAGAACAGGCTCGTCGGGATCTCCTCGATCTCGGTGGGGACGACCTCATCGACAGTGTACTCGTTGTAGGTAACGCGCTGCACCGTGATGCCGCTGCCCTCGGGGACGATTTCATCCGCTGCGGGGGTCAGCAGGTCGTCCGCCGTGTAGGTCAGCCCGGCGCGCTCAAGCAGCTCCGCCGTTGTGTGCGTGCCGGTGACGGTCAGCTCCTGCATTGCGCCGTCCGCCGTGACCGGCACCTTGTAGGCGCGCAGGACATCCAGCCGCTCCCCGTCCTCGGTCTGGGACCAGACGGCTTCGTCGTGCTCGCCCAGCGGCGGCGTGCCGGACTGCTGCAGAACGGCAGCCAGATCGGTGGCTGCCGTCAAAATGCGCACGGTGTCGCCGTGGGTATCGGCGACGGTGGTAAAGTGCAGCGCCGACCCGGTAAACGTGATGGCCGCTGCCAGCGCTGCCGCCCCGCCCAGCAGTGCCCCCCACTTGGGGCCCGCCAGCGCCGCCCTGCGGCGGATATGCTCCCTTGTTTTTACGGATAAGGCCATGAAAAGCCTCCTTTTTTGCCATAGAAAAGGCGCCGGCCCACAAGGACCGACGCCATAAATGCTGTGGGATAAAGCTTTTGCTGCGCAGCAGAAATCAGCGCTTGCTGAACTTATGCGGCGCAGCTGATGTGTTATTGATATTTCAGTCTTTGCGTTTTCGGATTGAAATAATAACACAAAATCGTAGGTTTTGCAAGTCTTTTGACAAAATAGCCGCACTTGTAACAAAAATCAACTATGTGCCTTGCTTCTTTTGTGCTTCTTACCCATGGCAGCTCAGGGCTGTGGAAGGATTCGCGGAGTTGCAAGGCAGATCTATTAAATCTGGAGGATTCTATTATGAATGAATTTGATTTTGATATTTTAACTGCGGGCGAGCCTGCACAGTTTGGAAAATACGGCAGTCTGCGGCTGCGCTATCTGAAAGAAAACAAGCCTACACTATATCAGGCTTTGCTACAAGGTCATTTGCTCAATGCTCACCTAAACGAGATTGACCAACAGGCCCATGAAGTGGTGGAGCAAATCGCGCAGCAGCTTATCCGTAGCGAACAGTTTGACGAATCGGTCAAGCTATCGAATCCTATTCTGTGGGTGCAAAAGATGAATTCTTTCAAGGATATTGCCGAAGAAACTGTTATGCGTGACTTGATCTATTGCTAATTTGAGAATTGTCGGATGCCCTTGCTGCGGTGAGGGCATCCGATTTTTCTATCGTCAGCAGTCATTCCCAATTAGCCGCAAATGCCCCGGACAGTACGAGCAAGCACGGCATTTGGTACACCAACCGCCCACTTGTTGGGGAAAGCCCCAATCCCCTACCATAAGCAGAAATCCGCTTTCTTAGATTTTACTTTTCAAACCATAGATATAGCTGCGCTTCCTTTAATATGGGTATTACACGCATCCATTTAATCTACTCCATAATAGGTTACAAATATTTGCTTTGCAACACATATATGGCGCATCCCTTATTGAAAAAGCATCACTTAAGTACAAATTTTGTAATATAGTTTACAAAGGGCTATTGCGCCCTCAAGTACTGTTTTTCATTGCAATACTTTTCCATACCCTCTACAATTTCCGAAATAAAGCGTATGACAGTATCTTTGATTATTCCCAAATCCGAAATCGTCAAATCTCTAGCGCATCTACTAAAGCTCTCGTCTCCATGTGCCAATGCGTTCCGTTTTTTTCTGACTTTTTCCAAAGCCAGTTGGTCATCTACTACACGATAACGAATTTTATGCTTATCACATATTTTTTTAATTTTTTCTGCGTTAAGATTTCCATCAACACCAATCATACTTTTCGAAAGAATCAACGGTGTGTTTTGTGTGATGTCTAACACAATGTTTTGAACTCGATTTGTATAGGTAGATAACTTCGAATCCGGTTTATGCACTTCTTTTACCTTATAATCTCTCCATATGTTTTGAATCTCATCAATAACATTAGCATATGGACATCCGTCAGCCTTCACCTGATCATATATTTCTAACATACCTGTTGTGAATGTTACCTCCACAAGATTATAGAGCATCAATAAAAAATTGGATTTCATAATACGGAAAAAGCGTTGCTTATCCGCTGTGTGTAGCATATTATCCGAATCTCTGTCAATATCTTCCATAACCGAGTAGTAAAATTCTATTTCTCCTTTTCTATCATCAAGGACATTATATATTGCAATCATTTACTTTCGCCTCAATAAGTCTATCCCTAACATATTCGACTCTCGCAACTAGTTTTCCTTCATTGTTACTTGCATCGGAAGTTGTCAGGACTTTGAATTCTTCCGAATTAAGCCAGTCAACATTCTTCACTTCTAAATTCGGATATGCGCGCAATGCTAATGCTACACCAACAGAAATCGCTTCAAAACGCACTCTAGGCGTAGTTGTCGCATTCTGAGATTTAGCAAATCCAAACTGAAAGTGCTTTTGTACAAAGTTAAGCATTCCTATAAAGTCCGTTTCATACTGCTGCTCATCAAACGAATCCAAATTCTTTGCCAAAAAATCATTCAGAAACGGATTAACCTCATGTTCAAAATGTTTATAATCATTTAAGTACGCAAAAAATCTCAGTACCAATTCAAATCTCTCTTGTCGAACAGCCTTGTTCTTCGAAATTGGACAAAGAGCAACAAACAATTCATTTTTACAGCATTTTTCGATATAGCTTGTCAATTTTCCCGGATAGGAACCTCTCCGAACTTCCGAATCAGATGCTTTAACTCCAGAAGTGTTAATTCGATTAAAGAGGTCTTGTCGAATATCTGTTGTAGTTTTTTCGTCTAATACAACTACTCTAAAAGTTCGATTAAGGAACTTTCTTTGTGTTGCGGTGGACAAGTCTTCAAAAACAAATCCGTCCAATTCTGTAAGTTTTGCAAGTTTACTTAACTTCATTTTGCGTTTTACAAATTCTCGCAAGGTTTGCATTCGCTGGGCACCATCAATAATTTCAAGGCGTCCATCGTCGCATCCTGCAAAAAACATAAACGGAATCGGTAGACCAAGTAATACAGATTCTATAAACAACGAACGATTGTTCGGTTTCCAAACAAATTGACGCTGATAATCTGGAATATAGAAGTCGCCCTTTTCAAACTTGTCTAATAGCAACTCAAGTGTATAGTCTTTCGTGTCGTACTCAACCTGACGTTGTAATTCTTTTAACTGACGCTCTGCCGCTTCAACTTGCTCAGGTGTCACTTTCTTCTTTGCCATCACTATACCTCCGAATATGATCTAAAATGCTCAGCCCTATTACTTTTCCTAATCGTACCGGAACTGCATTTCCTATCTGCAAGCCCAGTTTGCGCTTATTAAGGATATCGGTTGACCTAATAAACTTGTAATCTTTGGGAAATGATTGCAAAATAGCGCCTTCTCGTAGTGACAATGCACGATCTTGGGTCGGATGGCCAAAACGCCCATTTCCATAGCCATAAAACTGCGTTGTAATAGTAGGTGATGGAGCATCCCACCGCATTCGCCCATAAACAGAAGGATATGTTTTGCCTGAACTCTTCTTATGGCACTTTAATTGAAGTTCTTTGTCCCAATCACGCCATGTTCCCCCCGGTGTAGACTGTTCTGATGCGCTTCAAATTTTTTTCAGACAAAGCTGTTGCCGAATGCATCAAATCATTAGGATCTGTCGATCCCGCGATTAGTGGGGGCAAATTGCCAATGGCGTCCTTTACCGTAACATATTTATCTGGTGTATGTGTAGCCGGAAGAAGACTGATTTTCCCAAACAGCGACGCCAAAAGAACCAGCCTCTTTCTGCTTTGCGGAACTCCATAATCAGGGCAGTATACAATTTTATGAAATATGTGGTAACCACATTCTTCCAATTCCTTTACAAAATCCGCAAAAACAGGCGTTTTCTCTAGCTCAGGAACGTTTTCCATTGCAATTATTTCAGGCTTTATTCCTTTTGCAAGCGTTCCAAATGAGTAAAGTAGTCGCCACTTTTCATCTTTATAGCCATCTTTACGGTATCTTTGAGTATATTTTGAAAATGGCTGGCATGGTGCACAGCCCGCCAAAATATGTATATTGAGATCATCAGGGTACAATGCAGCCAGCTCTTCTGGTAACACAGTTGTTATGTCACGCTGGATAAACTTTGCATTATTATTTTCCTCATATGCATATTGGCAACTCGCTTCGAAATCAATGCCAGCAACCACATTAATACCTGCTTGCTCAAGTCCTTTTGTTAATCCTCCAACACCACAAAATAAATCTATAGCAGCACAGGGCATACTTTTATCCTCCTTATTAAGCTCTCCCAAACTGCTATAAGTTTGTCTCTGAAAGCTGTTTATCTTTTAGCGCTATTCGAAGTCTTTCCAATAACGCTTTTTCATTTTTTTTGCTTTAACTCGCACTCCCAGATTCGTAATACTGTCCATCCACGAGCTTCAAACAAAGCTGTTACTTCTCTGTCATACATAATATTTCGTTCCCCGCTTTTTTTTCGCCAATATTCTTGATGTTCTAAGGGTCGTGTGTTTCGGCAATCATGCCCATGCCAAAAGCAACCGTCAACAAATATTGGCACCTTTTGCTTTAGAAATACAAAATCCGGATCTCCTTTTACATCATAATTTCGTCTCCAACCTGTAATGGCATTCTCTTTAAACACTCGTATAAGCCTAAGCTCCGTCGATTTGTTTTTTCTTGACTTAACCCTACTCATGATCTCAGATCGCTTTTCGGAATCAAAAATATCTGCCATACTTCTTTATCTTGCCTCAAACTCTATTCTTAAGCTTGGATCTGTTTCAGTGTTTAATACAATATCATTATAGCGACTGATAATATCCGACAGCGTAGAATTTCGCTTCGTTTCATCAAACAGACTATGTTCATACACATTTGCAGAAAGAAACTGCTGAACATCCCAAACTTCAACTCGTCCGGCAAGTCCTGCATCCTCAGCAAGATTAAGCGCCGTATGTACACGGTCAAAAATTGTAATAATTACCGGATGCGCACCGCTGCGCAAATTAGCCTTACATTTTTCAATGAGCAGTGCTCCCGGCATAGTCGTGCAATGAATAATCGTATTATTGATAACAAAATCGCCATTACGATCCGTAGGGCCGTCTGCAACAGAAGCACCATGAATTTCAAATGAATTGTCTGGCATAATCAAGCAAAGTTTGGCAGCGACAAGATGCTGCAAAACCGTTCCCAAATATTGCGTTCCAGGATTTTGCCTTTGGCGTTTTCTCGCTTGTTCAAAAAGCTCATCCAGATTTGCGCCAATTGTTTTTGACGTATCTGCCGTAAGAATAAAAGGTTGATTTCTGAAATATTCTCGAACTTGTTCTGCCCAAAAATCTTCCACTACTGCAAAATCAACAGTTTCCTCTGTATTCCATTCATTCAAGAAATCCACATACTTTATCATCAAGCCCATACTGCCACGACTAGTACGTCCACCTTCTGCTGAAAGCTGCTGCGTAATTCCATGCTCTTTCAGAATCTTTTTTAGATTTCCTCCACCTAATCCTGCAACCTGTCCTTTACTACTAGTCTGAAAGTCATCTGGGTTAAGTGGAAATGTTCGCTCCCGAACCAATCTAGTAAACTGAATCACAAGTGAAAGTGGTCCTTTTGTGTAAATGTTATTTTCGGCTTGAAAAGTTCTCAATCGAACTTCTGGATTAGTCACTATAAATCGCCTCCGCAATTTTCGTTAAAATCGTTCTCCAATAAATTGAGCTACTGGCATAGCCACCGCATCTCCCATTGCTTATAACCGTCATTATAACTTCCCGGCAGCTTAAAGTATCTGGTGCCCCCATTAGTCTTGCAGCTTCCCGAACAGTCAAAAGTCTAGCATGTGTCGATTTTCCGTCTTTAACCACTAAATATTGCTTGCTACTTCCCCCTTCTGGAGTTCTCAAGCATCCAGCAATACCATCACACCGCAATTCCAACTGTTGTTGCCCGTGCCTAGTACGACGATAGCCTGTAGCATAAATCAATTCGTTGCGCATCAAGTTTTTCCTTGTGCTTTTCCGGAAGAAGTCGCAAGACTTCGTCCTTATCAAACGGAACATCTTTTTCTACAATATCTCTCACTGTTTGATGACGACGCGATGGTTTATCCGTGTTCCACCAAATCCAGTCTGGTAAGCGCTTTCCCAATTCAGCAGCCGCTTTATTGTGAAGCCAGCACGGACCGGTACCCACCAAATTTCCGGTATTTTACAGCCTTTTTAACAGCTATAATAAAAACTCTAGGACGCGATTGCGGAACAAAGTGAGACGCATTGATTACGATTGCTCCACACCTATAATCACGCTCTGTTAAAGCGTGATGAAGCACACTATAGTTTTCTCCTTTGTTTGTAGACAATAAACCTATGACATTTTCTAGCACAAGCATTTTAGGCTGTTCAGTCATTTCATCTAAAACACGGAGCCATTCCCACACAAGACCGCTACGTGATGCGTGAATTCCTCCTAAAGATCCCGCTAAAGATAGATCTTGACATGGAAAGCTAGCCCATGACATATTTGCATACGGAATATCTGCACCATTTATGTTCTTAATATCATCAAGCAGAAAATGTTCTTTTCCAAAGTTTGCAGTATATACAGCCGCTTTTTGCTCGCTAATATCATTAGCCCAAATAGGAGCAAACATTCCTTGTAGTCCATATCCTACAAGACCACTTCCCGCGAAAAATTCATGCATTGTCCAAGGCGCATTAGAAAGGTCAATATATATTGACTTTGTACGAGTCATCAGTCCATTTTCCTTTCTTTGGAATGTTTAATTCCGGTTGGTTTTTTCGCATCTTCTGGAATAATCCAAATACGACTCATCCGGGATGCACCGGGAACACGGTTCTCTTTACACAAAATCTGCACTTGGCGGGATGTTACGCCCCACTTTTGGGCAGCTTCTTGAGCTGTAATATATCCGTTCAATGACCACACCTCATTGTCTTTACACTATACCTTATTATAGTTTTATTATATTCGTTTAAGCGAAGTCGGTCAAGTCTTCTGCTCTCGTTTCAGCTTACGGAGACAGCGACAGGAGTCTTAGGGTACACCCTAACAAGGACATTTTGCTGGCATGACAGCAAAATGACATGCTTGCTCATACTGTGCCACCCTGTCGTGGCACAGTACGCAGCTACTTGAAATCTGCACATAGTTTCCTTTCAAATCGCTTATCTGTAGCTAAACAATTTGCAGTAAAAGGGTCTTAGGGTACACCCTAGCAAGGGCATTTTGATATTGTGATATCACAATGCCGTGCTTGCTCGTACTTTGCCACCCTATTGTGGAAAAGTACACAGCCATCTGAAAAAGGCAATTTTCAATCAAGAAGGCAAGATGCCCTGTTCCTAAAGATAGGGGCATCTTGCCTTCTTCTTTTATGGTTCGGGCAGCGCCCATACCCACTGTTTGCTAACCTTGGTTGAGGTCACTCCCAATTCATTCCGGGCATTGCGCAGGGTCTTGGGGCGTATCCCCGCCTGTTGTGCGGCTGTTTCAATCTCCGTCTGCGGCAGCGGGCCGTCCGCCAATACTTCTTTCAGAAAGCTCTGCGCCTCTCGCAGCTTATGCCCTCGGCTGCTTCCGGAAAGCAGTTCGTCCACGCTGATATCATACGGCCCTGCCCATTGAAAGCCCTGCTCTGGGTCAAGGCGAAAGGCAACAGCCCCGCCCTCCGGGGCAAGCGAGCTTTTTGCCGGGCAGACAATACGCAATGTCGGGTCATCTTTGATACGCCCTACCACCAGCACACTCCTCGCAGCCGCCTGAAAATCAATAGAACCCAGCCCGCGATAGCTGGATTTCTCGCCGCTGTTCTTGTTCATATGACCAATCAGAAGAATAGCACAGTTATACTTTTCAGCCAGCTTTGCAATTCTGTACATCAGTGGTCTGATTTCATTTGCGCGGTGCATATCCACGCTTGCGCCAATATAGCCTTGAATCGGGTCCAGCACAACCAGCCGTGCACCGGTTTGCTCTATCGCCTGTTCCAGCCGGTCATCGTCCAGTGTCAGTACCCTGTCGGAATCGTCAATTACCATTACCCTTGCACAATCTGCGCCCGCTGCCACAAGGCGCGGTTTGATGGTATCGGACAGGCCGTCCTCTGCCGTCTGATAAATGACATTGACCGGCTCCATTGGCGGCGCTCCCTCCCACACAGGCTTGCCGGTTGTCAGTGCCGCGATGATTTGCAGCGCCAGTGTGGTTTTGCCCTCGCCGGGGTCGCCCTGTAAGATTGTGATTTTCCCCAGCGGGATAAACGGGTACAGCAGCCATTTTACTTCCTCTATCGGAATTGTATCCATAGAGATCAGCTTTACATGATTTCTTTGCATAAGCCCCACTTTCTTCTTCAAAAATGGCGGCTGCTGTGGTAGAATATCAGTGGTGCCTGATAGTTACACACAGCAGCCGCTGTTGGTACTGTCTTTCATCGGGAGCGTTTACCCCTGCACGGGTAAGCGCTCTTTTTGTTGTTCAACTTTTGCCTTCGGCATTGAAATAGCCGATTTCTTCCCAAACCTTGCGGTCAGGGCAGTAATAGTTGTATTCGTTCGAGCCTTCCAGCTTGATTGCATAGCCAAACTTGAACGCGCCCTGCTGCAAGCCAACTCTTACATACTGTGCGTCCTTATGCATAGCCTTTGCAATCTCCGTCACCGGCACATTTCTGCCAGTAAAAGCTGGCATTACCGTATAGGTCTGCCTCTCAACCATTTCTTACACCTCCCTTTGCTTGTGATTGCCTTTCAGCAATTTCATTATATGCTGTATTATTGCATGTGTCAATATTATATACGCAGATTATTTGCGTATAAATTTCAAAACATGCTTGATTTCTTCGCATGTATATGGTAGTATTAAGGCGAGGTGAGAAGCCATGAATCTTACAAACGAACAAATCGGGCAGCGAATCAAGGCTGTCCGATTAGAAAAAAATCTTACACAAACCCAGCTTGCGCAGCTTTTAGGGAAAAGTCTGCGCACTGTGCAAAGCTATGAAAGCGGCGAAAGTCGGATTTTGCTGGATACTGTAACCACCATTGCACACGCTTTAGGCGTGACGCCCACGTATCTGCTGGGTGTAAGCGAACCGCAAATCAAGCTGAACACTCTTGCCGATGTGGTTGCTGTACTCTATGAATTAAACAAAAAGAAAGAGTTACACTTCGATATTGATATAACCCACGAGCACTGCGATGACGGCAATTTTACCGCTTCACTGAAATTCCGTGCCACTGACCCGGATGCTACTCTGAACGAAACGCTCTGCTTTCTGCTGGAGCAGTTTTCCTCTGAGCGCTCTTGGGGCGAGGATTACTGGCATGACCCCAGCCGCCTTACCAGCTTCACAAACGAGAAAATTGCACAATATGCTAACACTCCCTTGACCGACAAACCCTTGTACACTGCCGATTTAAGCAAATACGACATGGCCGAATTAAAGAATATGACCAAGGAGCAGTTGGACAATCTGAAATGATGTTGATAAGAGGTTATCCCTCTTTATCATAGAATGTGCCTGAGCGAAAGGAAGTTTGATAACAACATGAGATTACCCAATGGCTACGGCAGCGTAGTCAAAATGTCCGGAAAACGCAGAAAACCTTACATGGTACGCAAAACTATCGGCTGGCATTTAGATGAGGCCAAAGGCAGACAGATTCAAGATTTTCAAATTATCGGTTATGCCGAAACCCGCGCCGAGGGTCTAAAAATGTTGGCTGAATACAATCAGAACCCCTATGATGTTGACACCGCCAAAATTGCCTTTTCCGAGGTTTATGAGCGCTGGTCGAAGTCTAAATATCCAACCATATCTGACTCCAATGCAAAGGGTTACACGGCTTCCTACAAGGTTTGTGGTATCTTGTATGATAAGCCTTTCCGCGAGATCAAACTCTGTGATTTGCAGCTTGTAGTTGACACCTGTGGCAAGAATTATCCCACACTCAAAAAGTTAAAGGGCTTGTTCAATCAGGTGTACGAATACGCCATGAAAAATGACATCTGCAATAAAGACTATTCCAAGTATGTTGATTTGGTCGGTTACCGTAGCAAGAACCCCAACAAGCGCGACCGTAACATCTTCAGCAAAGACGAGTTGGCAAGACTTTGGGCGCACGAGGCTAATCCTTACTGCCAAATCATTTTGATGCTGAATTACAATGCCTGCCGCATCTCGGAATTTCTCGATTTGAAGAAAGAGAATGTCCACCTGAAAGAACAGTACTTTGATGTAGTTGCTGCCAAAACCGAAAACGGCGTCCGCAAAGTGCCGATTGCCGACAAACTGCTGCCATTCTACGAAGCGTGGTTCGAGCGCTCTCCTTGCGAATATCTGCTCTGCACTACCGAGGGGCAGCACCTTGACTACTTCAACTACTGCGACACCTATTGGGATCCGCTGATGGAAGAATACGACATGAAGCACACGCCCCACGACACACGCCATACCTGCATTTCCATGATGGCCGATGCCGGGGTTGCTCCTACCATTCAAAAGAAGATTGCCGGTCATTCCGGCGCCATGAGCCTGACAGAGCGCGTGTACACCCACTTGGACATTCAGACACTCATTGATGGCATCAACATGATTTGTCCAGTGTAAGGCTTTCTTTTTTACAAATAAAAAGCAGGAGACATTCTCCTTGCGGAAAACATCTCCTGCGATAAGACTTATGGCGCTGTGGAAGTCTGCTGCATATTCGCTTATTGTGTGCTGCTTTTTCAGCAAGCTCCAAAGCGATTTGCTGCATTCCACGGCTTCAGACGATTCCAACTTTCCGCACACAGTCGTGCAAAAAAGTTGTGAAGCGTTCTGAAAAGTTCGCAAGTAGTACTGATAATCAGCGCTTGCTGAACTGAGGTGCGCGGCGGGCAGCCTTCAAGCCGTATTGCGCGAGTTTTTGAGCTGTTTTTCCTTGATATTCCGGGCTTTTCTGACTTTCTGCTTCTCAGTTATCCGGTGTGCGGACCATAAAAAACGGCCTTTTTTCATTCAGCGACAGGCTGATGAAACGCACCATTTACTACCCCAAACAACTCCTCTGGTTTATTGTACTTCACTTTTGCATAGATGTCCATAGTTGTTTTGCTGTTTTCGTGTCCGGCAAGGTATTGTACTGTCTTTGGATCAACGCCCGCATAGAGAAGATTGGTGATGTAAGTGTGCCGCAGCTGATGAGGTGTCACATCAAAGTCCAGCGTATATTTGATTTGGGGTT
>ENA-OQHF01000270-OQHF01000270.1-human-gut-metagenome-genome-assembly--contig:-NODE-270-length-33452-cov-6.976264_pt1 | contig 33452 bp, 30 predicted proteins | sample MGYA00242559_ERZ504709 | MGnify/ENA primary metagenome ERZ504709 (study PRJEB26092, sample SAMD00036203) | human gut metagenome | host: Homo sapiens | study: EMG produced TPA metagenomics assembly of... | reverse complement strand
ATTTTGGTGCTATGCCCTTTGCAGGTTAGGGCGGCAGATAACAAGCCAACCATCGAAATTGGTGACTACATTCAGATGGGTACTTATGGGGGAGTGCCAATTGTGTGGCGTTGTGTAGCGAAAGGATAGCAATGGGCCATTGATGCTTTCGGATAGAGTATTGTGTGATTACATGCCCTATGATGCAAAAACCAACAAAAATGCCGAAACAGGCTCGCACCGGCGCAATAGCTGGAGAGATAATTTGGTTCTAACCACTGGAGAGACAGCAACATACGTTCTTGGCTCAATTCCAACGCTGAAGCAGGAAAAGTGAAATGGCTTTGCGGAAATCCGCCAACAGAGGATTCTGTCTATCCTAAAACGGCAGCATATGACCAAAAGGAGGGCTTCCTTCGCAGCTTTCGTTCGGATGAGCTGGGAGCGATTCGAACGGTGAAGCAGCGTTCTATCGTTTCCCATCCGGAGTATACGGCAGGTTATATCGACGCAGCCGGTGTTGATCTTCCCTATAACACCACAATTGATACGGTAGCGGATGGGTATGACAGTGCCCATTATGAATATATTTGGGATAGATTTTTTCTGCTGGATGTTCAGCAGCTCAAAACGGTTAATGATAACCTGAACGGCTACCATATCGCAAAAAACAGAAGCGGTGTAGCATGGAACTATTGGCTGCGTACACCGATTACAACCTGTAACCATGATATGCGATTTGTGACCCCTCAAGGGAATATTTTGCGTGACGCACCCTATAAGGGATATTACGGCGTTCGTCCTGCCTTCTATCTGAATACGGAAAATTACACCATATCGTCCGGCACAGGACAGAGCGCACAGGACCCCTATGTTGTTTCCGCACCGGATGCGCCGGATGACAGCATTGGCATATCCGGCGCTGTGCGAGAGGATGTGAATGGTGACTGGAATGTGAACACGGATGAGTATCTACAGCTGGAGATGAGTACCCTCTACACTGAGGATCCTGCATATGCAAATGTAACCGTACCGGTGTATACAATCCAGAAGCCTCGCAGCGATAAGGAGAACATGGTGATTGTGTACTGCGCCGAGGGCTACACCAAAAGCCAGCAAAAGCAGTTTGTCGAGGATGTAAAAAAGCTGTGGGGGGAGGTATTGCAGATAGAGCCATATCGCAGCATGGCGGATCGCTTTAATGTCTATGCACTCTGCACGGCATCGGTGGATGGCTATGGCGGTACCAGCACATTTTTTGCTGCGACCGCCAAAGGAGGAATTTCTACTAACAAAGGGAACTGGCGCAACCATGTTTTGGAGCGCATCATAGGCCCTGCGTTTATCGAGAAGATTCATGACGCACATATTCCTAATGAAACGCATCCAAACGAAAACACGATGGATCATAATTATAGACAGTATGATTATGTGTATGAAAATATCAACCAATTCGTTGTGTTGGCGAATAGCGGTGAGTATTTCGGTGGCTCTCATGATAATAAACAATATGGTATTCACTATATTGTTGCGTCAGCGAGAAACGCATATTCTGCGTTTACCCAGCGGCATGAACTGGGACACGGTCTGTTCCATCTGGGAGATGAATATAATTATAGCACTGTTCCTGTAGATGAGTGGAATTACACTACATCACTGAATATGACTGCAACAAAAGATCCCACGAAAGTGAAGTGGAAGCAGCTGCTTGGCTTCCGTAATACCTATACCTGCCCACATCTTGACTACTATCCTTATACCTATAATTCCAGCAGGGATTGTCTGATGCGAGAAACCTTTCAGAATGATTTTTGCGATGTGTGCAAGCTACAGGGCATAAAGGTCATGAGTCAGCTCATTACAAATCCCCCTGCGCTTTATGTGGCTGTTCCTGAGGTGAAAAAGTATATCGGTGATTACAGAAATCCTGCAGAAAAACCTTTTGCCTTTGAGGCAGCGAATTCCTCCGCATATGCGAGCTATCAATATGACAGGAATAGCCGTCTATTAAGCGGCGGCAGTAAAAACAACTTTGATTATAGCAAAATGAAGGGGCAGCAGGTTGAGCTGCGTACCATTATACAAAATCTTTCGGATACCCAAGCGAAGACTGTGACCCTGCGCCTGTGGGTGGAACATTCCAACGGTGACAAAGCGGTCACGACAGATGGGAAGCAGGTTTTCACTACAAAGGAGTTTGACATCCCTGTTTGGAAAGAGAAAAGTAAATTCTGGCCAAAGGGTGCATTGGATTACAAGGGCAGCGACTTTGATTCCGGCCTTGTCAACTGCTCTCTGGTTTACACGATTCCGGAGAATGCCATTCTGCAATACGGCGATACCATCGGCTTTGAGATTGTAGATCATGCGACAGGCGAGGTATTGGCTGATGATGATACGGAGCAGCAGCGCTATGTCAATGTCACCATCCAATATCAGCTGGAGGATGGCACAGATGTTCCAAACACCATGCCGACTACCTTTACTGTTCCGGTAGGCAAAAAGGTTGATTGGCAGCCGCCGCAGGAACTGCACGGCTACACTTTTGTTAAAGCGGAGGGGATGGAAAATGCTGTCCCGAACAGTGGTATGACGATTCGTTATATTTATAAAAGGTCTGAGGAACGCCCCGAGCCGCCGGTGACAAAAAATTATACGGTGCAATACAATTGGGGCTCTGTATTCCCGACAGGCGCAACGCTGCCGCTAAATAGCAGCTCCTATTCGAGTGTGCAACAGGCGAAGGCGGCTGTGGATAAGAAATATACCTCCACAACACGCATTCAGGCACAAAAGGATGGTAAAAACGGCACATGGGCTTTTTCGGGCTGGGATGCCGGCAACCTAAACGGCACAACCGTGGTATTCCGTGGAAGTTGGAGTTTTACGGCGGATACAGCGCCGATAACGCCTCCGAGCGGTACAGCAAGCTACAAGATTACCGCAACGGCAGGTATCGGTGGAACAATCTCTCCCGGTGGCACGACAACGGTATCTGCCGCAGGTCAGCTTACATATACAATCAAGGCGAACGAAGGATATTATATTGCGGACGTAAAGGTGGATGGTTCGGAAGTGACAGCAACCACAAGCTACACCTTTAGTGATGTGAATACTGATCACACCATAGAAGTTACCTTTAAACAGGAAAGCCAGACACCGGATGTGCCGGATGTGATTGCACCAAGCATAACCACACAGCCTGGAAATGCGACAGTGAAGGTAGGTGAGACTGCGTCCTTTACCATAGCAGCAAGCGGTACAGATCTTACCTATCAGTGGCAGATAGACAGAAATGATGGGAAAGGATGGGTAAACATTGACGGTGCAACGGCAACGAGCTATACCACATCCACAGTCAATATAAGCTGCAACGGATTTAAGTATAAGTGTGTTGTTTCAAACAGCGCAGGAAACGTAGAGAGTAATTCCGCAACATTGACCGTACAGGATGCGGGCGGTTCCGATAATCCTGACACACCGAATAACACCTATCAGATTATTGATGGAGCAAACAGTAGTTGGACGCATGACAGTGATGGTAATATCACCATCCGGGGTAACGGAGACTTCTCCAAGTTTACCGGAGTTAAGGTGGACGGAAATTTGATAGACAGGAGCAACTACACTGCAAAGGAAGGCTCTACCATTATCACACTGAAAGCTTCCTACCTGAATACACTTTCGGCAGGAACCAATACAGTTGAAATCCTTTGGACGGATGGTTCTGCAAGCACCACATTTACCATCAAAGCAAATACCTCTGATAACAGTAATAACAACCAGAATGACAATAACAATAGCGATTCCTCTGATGACAAGCCATCGAGTGGAACTGATAAGAAGGATGTGACTGCACCTAAAACCGGGGACAACACACCGAGTGTATGGCTGTTTATACTATTAATTCTTTCCGGAACGGGATTGATTATTACCGTAAAGAAACGCAGAGAAAATTTGAATTCATAGAAACGATAGTTAAAAAATGAAACGAGAAAATAACCATGGAGAAGGCGGGCATGTATGTCCGTCTTTTTTTCAAAGAAAACACAACAGGGAGTGTACGCTGCGGAAGAGGTGAAAGAAAAGACACAGACGGAATCAAAGCAGAAGGCGTGTATGGGAATGGAAATGGAAATTTCTTCTCAATCAGGTAAATCCTAAAAATGCAATGCGCTCATTTGGAACATTTGTTTCTAAGATTGATTGGTCGAAGTCAGATTCCTTAAGAGAACTGTTTAGACCATTTGAGCATCTTGGGACAGAAAAGATATATGCTTTATAGATATAAAAAGCAAGATTGAATAGCAACCCTCCCAAAGTTGTGCATTTGCAACCAATGTTTTCTTTACTTTCAGCCACCTGTAGGTATAATTTTGGGTATAAATTGAATTGGAGGTATTTATTTTGATAGGTGACAATATTAAGTTTTACAGAAAAAAAATCAGCTTACACAGGATGACATTGCTGAGGCATGTAATGTGACAAGACAGGCGGTGTCGAAATGGGAGAACGGAAATGGTTTTCCGGAAGTATCACTGTTGTTGCCATTATGTAATGAATTAGAGATAACGGTGAACGAATTATTGTCTGGTGAAAGAGTATCAGAAGAAGATTATCTAAAGAAAGCGGAGGAAAATATGGTGAATTTAGTTAGAGAAGCTCAGGAGAGTAAGAAGAAAATTATATTATCAGCAATGGCAGCAGGTCTTACAATTATTGCTGCAGTTCCATTGTTTCTGTTGTCAGGAATGCTTGCGATGGAGAACTGGATGAGGATTCTGCTTATAATTATAGGTTTGGTTGTAATATGTGGCGGTATTGTAATTGCGTGTATTCTTGACAGAGATGCAGGAGCATATGAATGTCCTGATTGTAAGAATAGATTTGTCCCGGATATGAAGTCTTATATTATGGGACCACACACAATAACAAAGCGTAAATTAGTATGTCCTAATTGTGGTGCATATAAGTACTGCAAGAAGGTCCTTACAAAATAAAGCAGTAATTTTACTGCTACAAAAATTTCGACAGATTTTAGCTTTTTCAACTCTATAGGCTTTTTGAGAAGTTTGGTTTTGATGAAGCATTTGGAAGAAGTGCAGTTATGCAACTTCTTGAGCTGAAAGGTTCAGGTGATTCAAAATTTCTTTCCAATCTGATGCAGGCAGATATTATTGAACTGGTATCCGGTCGCGGAAAGGGGAAATATAAGTTCCAAAAGTAATTTGATTATGAAGAAAGATTGAGTGAAAAGTCTTTATGATAAAACACTGTTGACTGAAGAAATGTGGGAAAATTATTAGAAAATTGATACGAATACTTAGAAAAAATACCAGCTGGAAAATATTGAAAGATAAAGCAAAGCCATAGTATATGGGATTTGTGTGTCATTTTTATTTAAAAACAATAAAATGGGTTATCGGCTGGTAAAAAATCGAGAAGAGTTGATAAATACTGGAAAAGTTGGTATAGTTATTCTTAGAAATGGCGGAAATACGTTGGATAAACATTAACATAGGATGTATTGAAACAACATCAAGCCGCACACAAAAGCCCCGGATTTTTCCGATAAACATTAACATAGGATGTATTGAAACTTTCCGTCTTTTGTCCGCCAGCCGTTCAGGCTGCCTGATAAACATTAACATAGGATGTATTGAAACTTATCCCCCAGCAGTTGAATCAGCTGTTTTGATGGATAAACATTAACATAGGATGTATTGAAACGTGGCTTACGGAGCATATGGACATGGCGACACAGGGATAAACATTAACATAGGATGTATTGAAACAAGACATTTTTTATGACTTCATTGTTAAAAATCGGATAAACATTAACATAGGATGTATTGAAACCTTATTACAAATCCACCGATGTTTCCACTTGTAGCAGATAAACATTAACATAGGATGTATTGAAACTCTTGCATCTGCTTATTTAAGCGATACCATTTTTGATAAACATTAACATAGGATGTATTGAAACAGTAACAACGGAGCGGATTTTAGAGCCGTGCCTGAAAGATAAATATTAACATGAAATACATTGAAATATCCATATGAAAACTGTAAATAAGACATCATTGAGATAAATTGGAGCGCATAGCATTGATTCAGATGAGAGCGATACTGAAAAAATGAAAGATATAGTGGTATGCACCAGAGAGGTAAGGGGGGAATAGTACATAACGATTAGCACAACTTATCAATAATCCGGGTAGAAGGAATTGATATATCATTTTAGAAATACTATAATGAAATTATCAAGAAAAAGGAGTTGATAATTTTGAGTAAAAATTTAATTATCTATTATTCACGTAAAGGTCAAAACTATGTAAATGGCAGAATAGAGAGCCTTACGAAAGGAAACACGGAAATTTGTGCAGAATTTATTCAAAAGGCAGTTGGCGGAGATTTATTTGAGGTTGAAACTGTCAATGGTTATTCGTCAGATTATCATGCATGTACAGCAGAGGCAAAGACGGAGTATGAAAACAATACACGTCCGGAGCTTAAAGCATATCTTAAAGACATCAGCGGGTATGACAATATTTTCATTTGTGGTCCGTGCTGGTGTGGAACATATCCAATGGCAGTATTTTCGTTGATAGAGTCCCTGAATTTCCAGGGCAAAAATGTAATGCCGCTGATGACACACGAAGGCAGTGGATTGGGACGTTCCATGCAGGATATAAACCGAATCTGCAAGGGTGCTGTAATAAAAACAGGCCTTGCCGTTCATGGGGCAGATGCCAGTAAATCAGAGCAGGCAGTCACAAAATGGGCAAAAGAAAGCCTGAATGTGTAAAATCTTTAAGTATGGTATGATATATATAAGGAAATACTGACAGGAGAGAATATAAAGGAGCTTAGAGCCGATGAAATGTGACAAAATCTATATCGCAATTGACCTCAAGTCGTTCTATGCTTCGGTAGAATGTAAGGAGCGTAACCGCGACCCGCTGACAACCAATCTGGTTGTGGCGGATCAGAGCCGTACACAAAAGACGATATGTCTTGCAGTATCACCGGCATTAAAAAAATACGGAATTCCGGGACGACCGCGGCTTTTTGAGGTGATTCAGAAAGTCAAGGAAGCCAACAGCGACCGTAAGTGGAAAGCACCGAATCATACATTTACAGGGGCTTCGGATGACAGTGAGGAGCTTTGTGAAAATCCGGCGCTTGAGATCGATTACATTGTAGCATCGCCCCGCATGGCACTTTATATGGAGTACAGTACAAAAATTTATAATATCTATTTAAAATACATTGCGCCGGAGGATATTCATATCTATTCTATTGATGAAGTATTTATGGACGTCACGAATTATCTTGCAGCCTATAATCTGACACCGGAAGAACTGGCGATGAAAATGATTCGTGATGTTCTGCAGACAACCGGAATTACAGCAACCGCAGGAATCGGAACCAATCTGTATCTTAGCAAAATTGCAATGGATATTGTGGCAAAGCATATTGAACCTAATAAGGATGGAGTGCGGATTGCAAGACTGGATGAAATGTCTTACCGGAAGCTTTTATGGAATCACAGACCGCTTACAGATTTCTGGCGGGTCGGGGGCGGCTATGCAAAGAAGCTTGCAGAAAATGGATTGTATACAATGGGCGATATTGCAAGATGTTCCATAGGCAAAACAAATGAATTTTACAATGAAGAACTGCTCTATAAGCTGTTTGGAATCAATGCAGAGCTGCTGATTGACCATGCATGGGGACACGAGCCTTGTACCATGCAGGATATAAAAGCCTATAAGCCGGAAACCAACAGCGTCAGTTCGGGACAGGTACTGCACTGCGCTTATGAATTTGATAAGGCGAAGCTGGTGGTCAAGGAAATGGTAGATTTGATGGTGCTGGATCTGGTGGAAAAGGGACTTGTAACAGATCAGATTGTGCTGACAATCGGTTATGATATAGAAAATCTTACCGATGCGGACAGGAGGCGGCAGTATTACGGAGAGATTACTGTTGACCGTTACGGGCGGAAAGTGCCGAAACACGCACATGGGACTGCCAATTTAAAAAGGCAGACGTCGTCCACACATTTGATAACCGATGCAGTCATGCAGTTATATGATAAAATTGTCCATCCGAAGCTTCTGATTAAAAGAATCACCGTGACCGCCAATCATCTGGTCGAGGAAAGCCGTGCAGAACAGACACCGAAATATGAACAGCTAGACCTTTTTACGGATTATAGTGTGCAACAGGAACAGCAGGCAGCGGAAAATGCAGATTTAGAGCGTGAAAAACGGATGCAGAAAGCAATGATTGACATCAAAAAGAAGTTTGGAAAAAATGCTATATTAAAAGGCATGAATCTTGAGAAAGGTGCAACGGCGAAAGACAGAAACGAACAGATAGGCGGGCATAAAGCGTAAAGCATAGAATCCTGTTAATTCAGAGCGGATTATACGTCAGATGTCAGGTTGTTGTCCTTAAAATAAAAAGAAAGCAGTGATCAGAATGGATTATCAGAATCAACATCAATACGACGACATCCTTAATCTGCCACATCCGACATCCAAAAATCATCCGAGGATGTCCCTGCATGACCGTGCAGCACAGTTTTCGCCATTTGCGGCACTCACCGGGCATGAAGCGGCGATAAAAGAAACGGCGCGACTGACGGACGATAAGCAAATTTTAAGTGAAGATGTCATTGAAAAGATAAACGGACAGTTAAAAATAATTGCAGAAAATATAGGAGCAGAACAGGAAATAACCGTCACGTATTTTGTGCCGGATTCCAAAAAATCCGGTGGCGCGTATGTAGACTGCGCCGGAACGGTCAGAAAAATTGATAAATATAACCGCACGCTGGTAATGACGGATAATACCGTCATACCGATAGAACAAATCAGCAGGATTTGCGGCTTGCAGGACTGTGAGATTGATTTGTGGGATATGTATGCGGATTACATCAATGGCAAGCGTGAAATTGCAGAAATCAATATGGATTTTAAGCCGGAGTACAAAACGATATAGCACCGGAACAGGAAAGGAAAAATGAAAATGCAGTTATATCAGGGCAGACCGGCGGATATGACCGGGCGGCAGGATAAAGAAAAACGGGTATATGAATTATTGGACAGATTAGGTATTGCCTATGAGCGGGTTGACCATGAGGCGGCAGAAACGATGGAAGCCTGCGAAGAAATTGATAAATTTCTTGCACCGGCGGTTATCTGTAAAAATTTATTTTTATGCAACACACAGAAAACGAAATTTTATCTGCTGATGATCCGCGGTGATAAAAAATTTAAAACAAAAGAGATTTCATCACAGATTCACAGTGCAAGACTTTCCTTTGCACCGGCTGAAAAAATGGAAGAATATTTAGATATTCTGCCGGGTTCGGTGAGTGTCCTCGGACTGATGAATGACAAAGAGCATCAGGTACAGCTTCTGGTCGATGAAGATGTGCTGAATGCAGAATATGTGGGGTGTCACCCCTGTGTGAATACGTCCAGTCTGCGTTTAAAGACATCAGACATCTTTAATACCTTTTTAAAAGAAGTATCACACGACTATATCACGGTTGTCTTGTCAGAATAAATAATCATACAATTCATTGAAAATAAACTTTATTGTTTACATTTTTGTTCATATGATGTATAATTGTAATAAATATTGTACGTGCTTTCAAGAAAAATGATACAAAATGCACAAAATACAGTAAAAATCAAAAAAATAAGGAGGAACTTTCAATGAATCGTTTAAAAGGAAAAATTGCGGTGATTACAGGCGGTAATTCAGGTGTAGGTGCGGCAACGGCGAAGCTGTTTGCGGCAGAAGGAGCAACCGTTGTGATTACGGCACGCAGGGAAGCAGCATTAAAAGAAGTGGCAGATGAGATTACTGCGGCAGGCGGTGAAGTATATGCCGTTTCAACAGATATTTCCAAGCCGGAGGACCCTGAAATGTTGATGCAGAAGGTTATGGACAAGTACGGAAAGATAGATATTCTTGTCAACAATGCCGGTATTCTGGAGCAGGGATTAAAGCCAATTGATAAGTTCTTAGATGAAGATATGGACAGAATTATCGAAACCAATGAAAAAGGCACAATGCGTTGCATGAGAGCGGCATCTAAGAGAATGACGACGGGCGGCGCGATTGTCAATGTGGCATCGGTAGCCGGTGAAAAAGGCTGCGGCGGTGCGGCTTATGTAGCGTCTAAGGCGGCAGTTATCGGTCTGACAAAGCATACGGCACTGCGTTTCCAGAAAGACGGAATCCGTTGTAATGCCATTTGTCCGGGCAACATTATTACACCGATGACCATGGGAACAGATCCGAAGGCATTAGACCCGGATATGATTGGTGCAATGATGACACACAGCGATATTAAGGCACAGTCTTGTACGGCAGAAGATGTTGCAAATGTAGTTTTATTCTTTGCAAGTGATGAAGCCAGAGCCATTACAGGTCAGATTATCGTAACAGATTTCGGCGCAATGCTGTAAGCGGAAAACGTTAAATCAAAATATATCGGTACGAATATGTGAATAAAATATATTAGTAAAATACATAAAAATACCGGCAGTGAAAAGCTGATAAGAAAATCGGGCTTTGGACTGCCGGTTTTTTGATGTGAAATTTTCAGTCTTGTGTGGTGTAAACACTTTGCTTATATTATAATAAATTCAGACATTTAAAAATATGGAAAAGGAAATCAGCAGAGTAAACAATGAGTAAAGCATCCAATTACTATTATGAACAATTAAATAAAGAACAGCAGAAAGCGTATTATGCCATGAAAGAAGGGCTGTTAAACCAGCAGGACTCTTTTGCAGTGCCAATGCTTGATAAAAAGGAATTATCTGACATTTATTTTATGGTGCGTATGGACTGCCCGGAAATTTTTTATTCCGTGCGTTTTTCGTACCGGTATTATCCGGATTCTACGGCAGTTGAATTTATCCCGGAGTATTTATTTCAAAAAGACAAAATCAGGGAGCACCGTCAGGCAATGCAGGCGCGTGTCAAAAAGCTTGCAAGACAGGCGCAGGGACTGGATGAAAAGGGGAAAGAGCTGTTTATTCATGATTTTATCGTACAAAATGTGCGGTATGACAAATTAAAAAAAGAGTATTCCCACGAGATTATCGGGGCATTGGGAAATGGTGTTGCCGTCTGTGAGGGCATGGCAAAAGCCGTTAAAATCCTTTGTGATGAGCTTGGAATCTGGTGTATTATTGCGCTGTCGGAGGCCAATCCCGAAAAGGGAATCAAGTACCGTCATGCGTGGAATGTTATTAAAATCGGTGGGCAGTATTATCATGTGGATGCAACGTTTGACAATACGCTCTCCAAAGACGATACAATCCGGTATGATTATGTGAATCTGTCGGACAAGCAGATTGCAAGGGACCATGAACCGGTCATCTGGAAGGTTCCTGCCTGCCCGGACGGCGACCATTTTTATTATAAGGAAAAGAAGCTGTCGTGGACAACAATGGATGAAGTCAGAAACCGGACGCGTCAGGCAGTGAAAAAGGGAAAAATTCTGTTATTTCACTGGCGGGGAGGGTATCTCACCAAAGAAGTGCTGCAGGAACTGCTTTCCATTTTCTCAGAAGAAGCAAAGGCAAAGGGAAAACAATCCTTTGTATCGGTCAACCGGGCGCAGGCGGTACTGCGGGTGCGTTTTCAGGAAGGTGCCGGTGAAGAACAGATTGAGATGGAAGAAGCCAATGAAAGCGAATTATAGGAAATACAGAATGACCGTATGCAGAATTAAAATAAAAGCATGAAAAAAAACAGCAGAAATGGAGAAGGGTATGAGAACAGGTAAAAAACTGACAGCAGAAATTCTGTCAGGAAAATGGGATGAGGCATTAAAAAAGCTTTATATGGATAACCAAAAGATACAGCAGCAGAAAAAACGTTATGTAAAAGCAGTGGCATCTTATTGTGAAATTTTTGGCGAAATGCCGGTTGAAATCTATAGTGCACCGGGCAGAAGTGAAGTGGGCGGCAATCATACAGACCACCAGCATGGCAGAGTGCTTGCGGCATCTGTAAGTCTGGATGCCATTGCAGTTGCAGGCAGGGTGGATGAGCCGTTGGTGCGGATACAGTCAGAAGGATACAAGTTGTGTGAAATTCGGCTGGACGAACTGGATAAGAAAACGCGCGAGGAGGGAACAACTAAAGGATTGATCCGCGGCGTGCTTGCAGGCTTGAAACAGCAGGGATATAAAATAGGTGGATTTTGCGCATATATTACAAGTGATGTGCTTTCCGGTTCGGGGCTGTCTTCATCGGCAACATTTGAAACACTGATTGGCACGGTTGTATCGGGACTGTACAATCATGCGGAAATTCCGGCAGTAACCATTGCACAGACCGGCAGATATGCGGAAAATGTGTATTTTGGCAAGCCAAGCGGACTGATGGACCAGATGGCATGTGCCATCGGCGGCATGGTTTATATTGATTTTGAAAATGAAGAAAAACCACAGGTAGAAAAAATTGATGCGGATTTTGAAAAAGCAGGATTGACACTGTGTATTGTGGATACGAAAGGGTCGCATGCAGGACTGACACACGAATATGCACAGATTCCCGTAGAAATGAAGCAGATTGCAGCACATTTTGGGAAAAATGTACTGCGTGAGGTTGAAGAAAAAGATTTTTATGCGGCACTTCCGGTTTTGTGCAAAGAATCAGGCGACCGTGCAGTACTGCGCGCCATACATTTTTTTGCAGAAGATGAACGGGTTGTAAAGGAAGTTAATGCCCTTCGCGCCGGTGACTGGAACCGTTTTTTAAAACTGGTAAAAGAGTCGGGCGATTCGTCTTATAAATATCTGCAAAATGTATATGTCAGTCATGATACGGTCAATGAGCCGGTTGCCATTGCGCTGGCAGTGAGTGAACGGACGCTTGCGGATAAGGGCATATGCCGTGTGCATGGCGGCGGTTTTGCGGGAACGATACAGGCATTTGTAAAAGAAGCTGCGGTTTTGGATTATAAAAATGCAATGGAAGCCGTATTTGGAGCGGATTCGTGCCATGTTTTAAAAATACGCAGATATGGAGGAATCAGAGTCATTGGATAAAGATTGTTCGTTAAAGAAAAAGATATTTAACATTATTCAGATTGGTGATAAAAGTAACCGCATCAGCAGGGCATTTGATATATTTATAACAATTACGATTGTTTTAAATATTCTGGTGACATTTGCACAGACGTTTGATGAATTGTCACGGATAACAATGGGATTAAAAGCGATAGAATATGTGACACTGGGCATTTTCTGTGTGGAATATGTCCTGCGAATCTGGACGGCAGAGTACTTATATCCCAATATCGGCAGAAGACAGGCGAAACTTCGTTTTTTGATTTCATTTGATGGAGTGATTGATTTACTGACCATTGTACCTGTATTTTTCTTATCGGGATTTGTAATATTCAGAATGTTACGGGTGGCAAGAATTTTCCACCTGTTCCGGTTAAATGCAAAATATGACTCGTTTAATGTCATCACAACGGTTCTTTATGAAAAACGCAACCAGATTATTTCTTCGGTATTTATTGTACTGATACTTATGCTTGCCAGCAGTCTGTGTATGTATAGTGTTGAGCATGACACACAGCCGGACGTTTTTCGCAATGCGTTCAGCGGAGTTTGGTGGAGTATGTCCACACTTTTAACAGTCGGTTACGGCGACATTTATCCGGTAACGACACTGGGGCGTGTGATGGCAATCTGTATCGCGTATCTGGGAGTCGGTGCAGTTGCAATTCCAACCGGTATTATCAGTGCAGGTTTTGTAGAACAGTATCAGCGCAAAAGCAGTCTGTCCAATCTAAAAAACGCGGACATCAAGCAGATTGCTGAAATATTTGTAGACAAACGCTATGCAGGGAAATCAATTGAAGAAGTGGAAGAACAGGAGCAGCTGACCATTTTCTTGATTTTAAGAGAAGACTTATCAATCCTACCACAAAAAGATACGTTGTTAAAACAGGGCGATATCATCATAATCCGCGCTGAAGGGGAGAAAGAATAGAATACCCCCGTGATAAAGGGGGCAGCTCAACGTGTTACTTAACTTCGCTGTCCCCTTTATCACGGGGAAGTTATTCGTTCATACGGTCAGATATTTACTCTTTATAAAGCCTGGTGTGAAAAATCACACGGATGTGCTAATATAGCTATGATGGCAGATGGGAAATGAGGATTAGTGGAACAACTCCTGTACCATTTCCGCATTATAGACAACCTGTGTCTGATGCTCGGCTTCAATCATGTAGAGCGCGTGGGCGGCGAGGTGTTCGGCAGCCTGCTCTAAATCACGGATACCTGTGGTATCTTTAAAAATATCAAGGACAGCATCCAGTCCGTCATCCAAAACAACACATTCATTTTCATGCAGACCGATACGTTTTAAAACCTTCGGGAGAGAATATTTCACAAAAATTGTCTTCTTTTCTTCCCTTGTGTAATCCGGAATATCAATAACGGCAAAACGGGATAACAGCGGCGCACTGATTTTTTCCTTGTCATTCGCGGTGGCAATCGGATAAACGCCGGAGGTCGGAATCAGACATTCCATATAGTTATCTGTAAATCCTAAGTTATCCAGCAGTGTCAGTAACACATCGGCAGGATTGCCGTTGCCGTTTCCGGCAGTAGCCTTGTCCAGCTCGTTAATGATAAAGACAAGATTATTTTCACCTGCCATATTGAAAGCTTCCATAATAATACCCGGCTTTGCGTTGGAATAAATTCTTGAACTGCCGGTCAGCTGTTCGGCATCGTTAATGGAACTCATATCGAGCGTTGTCCACGGCAGTTTTAAAATCTTGGCAACCAGATAGGCAATCTGGGATTTACCGGTTCCGGCAGGTCCGACCAGCAAAATGCCGTATGCCGGCAGGGTGTGTGTACGGTTAATCTGGATTACGGTTTCGATAATCCGCTGTTTTACACGTTCCATGCCAAATAATTCTTCATCAAGAATCCGGCGGGCTTCTACAGGGTCAATGGATTCAAAATAATTGCTTTTCCATTTAATATTTAACATAATGGATAAAGCACGCTGTGCGTGACGTTTTTCTTCCGGTGTAACCTCGTTGGAGCGTGCAACGACTAAGTTGCGGCGTGCCCACAGACGGATATTTTCAGGAAGCGTCTTACCGGCACAGTTTAAAAAGTCGGAAATGCTTGTGATGCTTGTCAGCTTCATATCATCTGCGGATTCATCTAAATCTTCATCGGAGGTTTCCTCGGCAATCGCATCACTTTCCAGCAGACGCTCAATCATAAACTGTAAAAATCCGTCTTCGGAAGAAAGTTTCTGACTGTTGCTGAAAGCCACTTCGCGGATTTTATATACGGCATAGCCGTCACTGCGGTTTTCACCGGTCAGCTTGACCTTAATGCGGTTTTCGCCAAGCCACTTAATCAGGCTTATAAAACGGGAGTCAATCTGTAAAATATTGCTGAGTTCCACTCCGTCATCAAGCTGGAATTCAAAGGCGGTCTTTTTATATGGATTTGCAAAAATACCGGCAGAATCCTGTTCCCATGGGTGAGAAGAATTATCTAAAACCAGAATCGGATGCTCCGGTGTGGCTGTGGAGTGATTGGACTGAAAAGTTGTATAAGTACATTCAAAGGCAGAAGCCGTATTGGATGCACTGGTTGAATCATATACAAGCATAGTATTTCTCCTGTTCATTTTATATGTATATTTGTAAGAGCAGCGCCAAAAGTAAATCTGCCGCTCAAAACATCATAGCATACCTTGTTCAAATTTAAAAGAGCCGAAATCCCACACAAAATAAAATTACATATTGACAAATGTGTATATATACCGTATATACGTGTATATACAGATGATGCAAAAAGTGGAGGGAGTGGGGAAGATGATTCAACTGGATAAGGTATCCAAAAAGCTTGGCATATTTGAACTCAAAGACATCAGCTTTAGTCTGCCTGCGGGCTATATCTGCGGAATTGCGGGCAGAAACGGTGCAGGAAAAAACAACACTGTTACATCTGCTTTCGGGGCTGTATCAGCCGGACAGCGGAGCGGTGATGATATTTGACAGCAGGTACGATACACAGGAAAAGCAGATTCACGACAGCGTAGGCGTTGTTTTAAATGAAGATTTGATGATGAAACATCTCAACCTTGAGAAAAACGGGGACTATTTCGGGACATATTATTCCGGGTATCAAAAAGAACAGCTTTTATCATATTTAAAGCAATTCGGACTGGAAAAGAACAGAAAATTCGGAAAGCTGTCCAAAGGGGAAAAATTAAAATATCAGTTTGCATTTGCATTATCATGTAATCCGAAGCTGCTGATTTTAGATGAGCCGACAGCCAACTTTGATGTGGAATTCCGCAAAGATTTTTTGAAATTGTTACAGGAGTTTATCGCAGACGGACAGAAAAGTGTTGTACTGGCAACGCATTTAATGGAAGACATCGATCGCCTTGCAGATTACTTGATTTATCTGGAAGACGGCAGAAGCATTTTCGCAGGACAGATGGAAGATTTCCGGGAACAGTACCGTATTGTGTCGGGAGAAGCTTATAAAATCAAGCTGCTTGACCGGGAAGATATCATTGCCATGGAACAGAAAAAATACGGGGCAAAGGCGCTTGTCAGACATCACGGTTATCAGCATTATGACGCGGAGCTGACAGCAGTACCGCCGACCGTAGAAGAATTTATGTATTTTTTGAGTAAGACAAAGACTGCGGAAAGGAGAAATTATGAAAAAGTTATTCACTGAATACTGGCAGGAATTTGATGTGCAGTATATAAAAAATATGTATGGAGCAGAGCTTCCGCTGCTTTATTTTGTCATTTACTGGAGCTGGAGTCTGGTTTTTGGAAATGCGGCAGGGACGGATGCAACATCTGTTACGGAAAAAATAATCCTGGCGGCAGCGGTTATTTTTCCGACGGTCTTTAGCTTTATTTCCTTTACCCTGCATCCGATAGCACTGTCAAAGCAGATGTATCTGTGTCCGCTGGGCAGTCAGGAGCGGCAAAAGCTGGTTATGGACAAATATCTTTTCCGGGTGGGGCTTCATATGACGGTCTGCATAGCAGGCACGGTTCTGGCAGCATTTATGGCGCGGGGCGCACTGTACTGGTATCTTCTTATTTTATGGAATGATTTTATCATCAGCATTTTTATTCCGTCAGAACCGGAAAAGACGGATAGCAGGACAAAGGAGCTGATTTATAAAAATATCATGATTCCTGTGGTGCTGATATTAAATGCCGTATATTTTGAAAATGCTTTAAATAAAGAAAATATACAGATTGTTTATGCAGTGTTAATTGCCGGGTTTATAGGACTGGTACAGTTACCGCTTTTTATATGGTATGCCGGACGGGTAAAAAGCCATATCCGGTCAGCAGTATTTTATAGAACCAATATAGATGTCAGCCGTGTTTTATAAAACCGGTATAGTTGTCAGCGGCAGAGCTGTTTAGGGAGATTCACCATAAAAAGATGTTGGGGACAAAAGTCCCCACCTATGAGCAAGCTCATGGTTTAGACCTTTTGACCATGATATCATAAATATATTGTAGTAGAAATGAGGCGCGTATGAAAATAACAATACTTCCGCAGGGAACACTGGCTATTTACGAGCAGATAGTCAATCAGCTTAAAAATGCGGTGGTGACAGGAGAATTAAAAGCAGGAGAGGCACTGCCGTCCATCCGCGCACTGGCGGCGGATCTGGGTGTCAGTGTCATTACAACCAAAAGAGCGTATGAGGAACTGGAAAAAGAAGGATTGGTGCGCTCGGTGGCAGGCAAAGGATTTTACGTCTGTGAATATAATGCGGATTACTTAAAAGAAAAACAGCTGGTGCTGTTGGAAAAACGCTTAAATGAAGTGATAGAGGAAGCAAAACAGGCAGGGCTTGCCAAAGAAGATTTTGTGGAAATGGTGCGGGCATTATACGAACAGTAGATTACAGATTAGAAAATGTCTGTGCAGTGGGGGCAGGCGGCATCAGGTATCTGCGGTTTATTAGATTGTGGCGAATACAAAAAAAGAGGAGGAAAAGAGCTTGGAAAAAGAAATATTGCGGTTTGAACAGGTGACGGGAAGGGGCAGGAAATTCCCGATTCAAAATGTGAATTTTACGATGAAGTCCGGTTACATTTACGGATTAACGGGCAGAAACGGCGCCGGAAAGTCAACGCTTATCAAGACAATTCTGCATGAGCAGTCCCGGTATAAAGGTGCAATTTACGTGGATGGAATCCCGGTAAAGGAAAATTATGCGGCGGCATGCCGGAAAATCGGATATGTATCCGAGGACAACGTATTTTTTGAAAAATGTACGGCAATGCAAAATGCAGAAGCGTTGGGCGTTTTTTATGATGATTTCCAGATAGAACGGTTTTGCAAGCAGATGCAGGCATTTGACGTGCCGGTTTCAAAGCAGTATGGAGCAATGTCAAGAGGTGAAAAGTTAAAATGCCAGCTGGCATTTGCCATTGCCCATCAGCCGGTTTTATATCTGATTGATGAGGCAACGGCAGGAATGGACGCAGTATTCCGGCTTCAGTTTTTTGACTGTATGCGCAGACTGGTGGAGGACGAAAGCTGCGGTGTGCTTTTGACAAGCCATATTACCACAGACCTTGAAAGAAATACAGATTACAGTGCGGTGATGGAAAACGGACAGTTTAGCGGGTGGACAGAGAGCATTGACGGGATTTTACGGCAGGATGACCGGGAACAGGAGGCGTTATGTATCGAATAACAGACGACAGACAACAGCAGTGTTTGGAAAAATTTTTTGCGAAAGAAAAAACATGGTATCCCGATTATTTCGGGTGCAAATTTGCGGCATATATGATGTTTTTTTGTGGCATTATCGGCTGGCTGTTTCCTTATCAGGCAGAGTGGGTGTCCATTCATGAAAGCATAAAGACGTATGGGATTTATACAATGATATATTTGCTGGGTTTTAGTTTTTACAGCCAGATGTTTACATCGTATAAAGGCAGTAAAAGAAACAGAAATCTCGGTGAAATACTGCAGAATTTACCGGTTTCGTCAGTACAGACAGCGATTTTTAAAAGCGAAAAAGACATTAAAAATCTGTGGGAGAATTGCGGTGATTTCGGCAGCAGGACAGACATTTTTTGCGATTGCGGCATTACATACTTTTTCAATAGGAAATATATTGATTCCGCTTGCGGTATTATACGTTCTTCCGGCAGGAATCTGTGCCATGGAAATTGCAGTTGAATTATGGAAAGGGCAGACACCGGTCAGATAAAAATAAAGTGCTGTCCCGCACGGTTATTTACAAGTTATGCGGTTTCCTTCGGAGCTTTATTGACAATATAAATGCCGGTACATACAAGAAGCAGTGCGGCAATACTGCTAAAGCCCAAAGAATCTTTTTCGCCAAGCAGGACAGCGGATAAAAGCACGCCGATAACCGGATTCATAAAGCCGAACACAGCAACTTTTGAAATCGGATTGTATTTTAACAGCAGCCCCCATAAAGAGTACGCAACAGCGGAAATAACGGCAAGGTAAAAAAGCATGGCAAACGCAGGCAGGGTAAAACCGGAGAGGTGTCCACCCATAAAGAAGCCGCACACAGCCATGACAATGCCGCCTAAAATAAACTGATAACCGCTTAATATTACAGGATTGTCCTGAACGGAAAAGCGTTTCATAAATACCGATGAAAAAGCGTATGCAACGGTTGATAAAAGAATTGCACCGTCTCCGTTTACAGTAAAATGCAGGTCCATCCCGTTTCCGGCAACGTTGACAAGCACAACACCGGCAAAACCGACAAGACAGCCAAGCATTTTCCGTGCCGTAACCTTTTCCTGATGAAATAAAAATCCGGCAACGAAAATGGCAACAAACGTGCTGACGGCTTCAATAATCGAAGCCTTAACACCCGTCGTATGTGCCAGTCCGATATAAAAAAACAGGTATTGTAAAATGGTCTGTAACAGGCTCAGTTCCAAAATGTGCGGCAGGGAGGCTTTTGTCGGAAGCAGAAACTGCCGCTGTGTCAGACTGCCAAGAACAACTGCGAGGATTCCGGCAAGCGTAAAACGGCATCCGGCATATAAAATCTGGCTTGCCGTGTCGGAAGATGCAATGTGCATCATTTTGTAGCCGATTTTAATACAGGGAAATGCACTGCCCCATAAGGCACAGCAGATTAATGCGCCAAACAGTACGACGGCAGGTCTGCTAAGAAAATTTTTTTGTGTATTCATGATGTTCTCCTAAAATAAAATTCAGTGAAATAAAACTTCACATTTTGCACAGGATATTGTAGCATAAAAGTACGGATTCGTGGAAAAAATTTCCATATAAAGGAGAATTAAAAAACATGAAAATGACAACGCTGTGTTATATTGAAAAAGACGGACAGTATCTGATGCTGCATCGCACCAAGAAGAAAAAAGACATCAATAAGGATAAGTGGATTGGTGTCGGCGGTCATGGGGAAGGCGCAGAAAGTCCGGAAGACTGCCTGTTAAGAGAAGTAAAAGAAGAAACAGGGCTGACACTGACACGCTTTCGTTTCCGCGGGCTGATAACCTTCGTTAGTGATGCGTGTGAACCGGAGCAGATGTGTCTGTTTACGGCAGACGGCTTTGAAGGTGAAATCTGTCCGTGTGACGAGGGCGAGCTTGCGTGGATTGATAAAACAGAGATTTTAAAGCTGCCGACATGGGAGGGCGATGCCGTCTTTTTAAAGCTGCTCTTAGAAGGCGAACAGCGGTTCTTTACCTTAAAACTGATCTATGAGGGCGAAAAACTTGTAGAAAAGCAGCTTCGTTTTTATAATTAGTTTATAAAATGATAATTTGACACAGAAAAAGAGCGGGTGCTATAATTTTTCCTCGATATTTGAAATCAGGCAGTAAATGCCGGATAAAAAAATCGGATAAGGGAGAATTTATGACATTTTATCAGGAATTACAATTAAATCAGGCAGGTTCAAAGGCACTGATTAAAGCATCAAAGAGTAAAAAAGAAAGGTATCGGCATATTGCCGTATATCTGTTTAAAATCCTATTGACCGTGGCGTTCTGCACCGCATTTGTAATGGCATTCGGCGCAGTTTTCGGAGAAGATAACAATATCGTAGGTGTTGTTATGCTTTTGTGCGTATTGTCGTTTAGGTATGCGGATTTAGGAATTAAAAATAAGGATGCCATGTGGGCATTTGCAGTGATTTTTGCCATTCTGGCAGCAGGACCGCGGCTTGCCAACGCCTGCGGACTTGTGGCGGAGTGTATGATACATATTGTCTGCATTATGGCGATTATGATTCTTAGCTGTCATAATGTTTTAATGTTTAATCATGCGACACTGGTACTCGGCTATCTTTTGTTATACGGATATGATGTGACCGGTGAAGCTTATTTATACCGTCTTGTGGCGATTGCGGCAGGCGCGGCTCTGACAATGGCGGTTTATTACCGCAATCACAGAAAGCGGACCTTTAAAAGAACGTTTAAAGACTTATTTAAAGAAGTGGATTTTCAGTCGTCAAGAACACAGTGGCAGCTGCGCCTTGCACTTGCGATTGCAACAGCACTGCTTCTTGCGGGAATCCTTCATCTGCCGCGCCGTATGTGGGCAGGCATTGCAGTGATGTCAGTAACACTGCCGTTCCCGGAAGAAATCAAGGGACGTGTAGGGGGAAGAATCCCCGGCAATATCATCGGCGGACTGGTATTTATATTAATTTACTGTTTTGTTCCGAAGTCCCTTCATTCATATATCGGGATATTTGGTGGAATCGGTGTGGGACTGTCAGCCACCTACGGCTGGCAGGCGGTGTTTAATTCACTTGGAGCGATGGCTATTGCAGTCAGCTTCTTAGGACTTCCGGGGGCTGTATTTTACCGGGTTTTTCATAATGCGTTCGGTGCATTGTACGGAATGTTTTTTGAGAAAATTTACAGCAGATGTATAAAAGCTTAATAAGGACAACAGACGAGACTGCCGTGCGATGCCATTCGCACGGCAGTCTTTTTTTGTAATAGGAAAATCCGATAGAATTCCCTATTACAAAAAAGGCACTACGTGCCGATGATGCGCACTCGCGCAAAGATGTAGTTTGTCGCAAACGACCGCGCTCGGCGCGAGAATGTGCTTTGCACATTCTTTTTTGCACAGACAGCTGCAAATCAGTCCAAATTTTGTTGACAAAAGTATTATCTGTATTATAATGTATAATACAAATAATACAAAACGCATCGGAAAGGAGTGAAACCGGAAGATGGTTATAGAACTGGATATGGAAAGTGAAGTGCCGATATATGTGCAGCTTCGCAATCAGATAGTGAAAGGAATCGGAAAAGGAGAATTAAAAGCGCAGGAAAAACTGCCGACAGTCCGCCAGCTGGCAGCAGAAGCGGGCGTTAATACAATGACCGTGAATAAAGCTTATCAGATATTAAAGGCGGAAGGCTATATTAAGATTGACAGACGGCACGGCGCGGTAGTGGCAGATTTTGTTGATATGGATTTGCAGTTCAGGGAAAAGTTAGAAGCGGAATTAGAGCTTTTGTCGGCGGAAGCCAGCATTACGGGAATGGAAAAGGCAGAGTTTTTAAAGCTGTGCGACGGGATTTATTCTAAGATGAAGGTGTGCAGACAATCTTAAAATCAAAGATTTTCGCACAACGTTTTGTGACGTCTGCGGATAGGAGGAAGTATGGGAATTTTTATGTTTATAACATTTGCGTCGGCAAATTTAATTACAATCGGTGCGATGTGGTATGGATTGATGAGCCAGTACCGGTATAATAACGGAATGGTTCTGGGGGTGCATATTCCACCGGAACACGCAGAAGAACCGGGGGTGACAGAACAGGTCACGAATGCCAAAAGAAAAATGAAGCGGTTTCATATCATTAATCTGATTTTAATCATGGCACTCAGCATACTGTGTTTTTTTAATATGGCACTTTATGTTATCATCTGGATTGTGTGGATTTTTGCATACATAGGAGCGGCGATTTACTTCAATGCCGCAATGCACCGGAAATTGTATGATTACAAGGTGGCGCAGGGCTGGCTTGTAGAAGGGCAGAAAAAGAAGGTCTACATCGACACGGCGGTACTGACAATGACAGAAAAAAGCGCAGTGCCGTACAGGTATCACGCAGTCGTTATTTTAATAGAAATCCTGTGCGTACTGCCGTTTCTGTGTGGAAAACGTCCGGTTTTTTGGGAAGAAATGGGGATATTCTGTATCTGTGCCGTGGCGGTATCGGTAACGGCGTGGATAGCGCATGTTTTTATCAACCGCAGCCAGCATACGGTTTACAGTCAGGATACGCAGAAAAACCAGCAGGTCAATTACCTGATAAAAAAATATACCGGGGAAGCACTCCTTGCCATGAGCAGCTGTAATGCGGCGGCATGGGTGATGATTGCCGTACAGGCACTTATTTTTAACAGTCTGAACGCGGTTGTGTTTTACAGCTATGTCGTACTGGAAAGCCTGTCAGGCGTGGCATTTCTGGTGCTGATTTTCCGGATGTATAAAAAGAAAAATGAGTTTTTAAATGCAGATAACACGCTGGTATATGTCGATGATGACGAATACTGGAAAACAGGATTTTACTACAATCCCAATGACAGACATATGCTTGTGGCGGACCGTATGCAGTCGGGAAATTATTCCTTTAATTATGCAACGGCAGGGGCAAAAATATGGACGGGCATTATAACATTTGTTGTTGCAGGAACTATCGTATTTACGGTTGCGGCAATGCTTCCGCTGATTGATGTCAAAGTGGATTTTACCATGGATAATAACAGGGTAACGGTTGAGGGCGGCGGTTATAAAATCACATTTGATAAAGAATCCATTCAGAGAGCAGAGATGCTGGATACAATGCCGCGTGATAATTTCACAAAAACCAACGGCGGCGCCACAGAAACCTATGCGGTAGGGCATTTTAAAGGGAATACTTACGGAAAATGTATGCTTTTTATATATAAAGGAAATGCGCCGTACATTCTGATTCAGACGGACACACAGACGATGTTTTTTAATGCAAAAGACAGCAGTATGACAAAGCAGTGGTATGAGCAGCTGTGTGAGTAGAACACACTATTATCCAAATAATCAAATAAATTTCAATCTTTGTAAGATTTCCATATGTTTTTATGTTTTGCACTGAAATTGTAGGTTTGTGTCGAAAGATTCTGCAATTTTTACACGATATTTATTTTTCATTCACACAGGATTGTGGTATACTAAAGTAAAAAACAAAACGGGAAAGGTAAGAAATGGCAAAGAAAAATAAAATAAAGAACTGGGTCATTCCGGGTGTAGTCGGAGGCGTGGTCATTATCCTGACAGTTGCTTCCATCGTTTCCGGTTCTATACAGCAAAAAAAGGAAAAGGAAAGCAATGCGGCGAGTGTCAGCGTAGACCGGATTAAGTTAAAAGATGATTCGGCGCAGGCACAGCAGATGAGCAATACAGAAACAGAAGTAGAGATTGAATTTGAAGACTGTGCCGTTCCGGTAGGCACGCAGTTAAAGATGACAGCACTGGTTGTTCCCGAAAATACGGACCAGGCACTCATCTGGAGCAGTTCGGATTCGTCTGTGGCAGAGATTGATAAAGACGGAATTCTCACAGTGAAGGCAGTGGGAACAACCGTTGTAACAGCAACTGTCGGAACCGTTTCCGATTCAGTTGTCATTGAAGGAATTGAAAATGTGGCACAGGGTTCAAAAAATAACCTTCCGGTTTACACCGGTACAACCCTTGCAAAAAATAATGCATCCGGAAGCGGCAGTGCATCGGGCAGTACGTCATCCGGTGGAACATCCGCAGGAAGCGGATCTGACAGCGGCAGTACAGGTACAGGCGGCGGGCAGGCAGGCGGTTCATGGACAGGCTCAGGCAGTTCGGGAAGCGGCTCCTATGACGGCGGTTCCGGTGATTCGGATTCGGACGGCGGAGATGATTCCGGCAGTACGGACAGCGGTTCGGGAAGCTCCGGTGGTTCTTCAAATGGTGAATCCGGCACGACGGGCGGTTCTTCCGGCAGTAATTCCGGCAATAACGACGGTTCATCCACAAACGGCGGGAATTCCTCAAACAACAGTAATAGCGGCAGTAACACCGGCAATGGTGACAACAGCGGCAGCATTTCAGACGGACTTTCAGGAATCGGATTTACACAGCGGTATTCCAATGTTTATGTATGCGAAGAAAATGATACATATTATGGAGAAATCATCACACAGCCGAATGTAACCATTATCTATATCAAGCAGAGAAGCGGCACATTTGACAGCAGGATTCAGACGGTGCTTGCCAGACTGCTTCCGGACGAGTACGGACAGGTGTGGAGCAATTATCTTTCTGCCAACACAGACAGAACTTTTACGGCAGAAGGCAGACGGGTACGAATTGTTGTAGCCCCGAATGGCGGTCACTCGCAAATAGTAATATACAATTAGACAAAAATATGATATGCTTACACTAATATGACTTGCAGTGAGGTGAATTAATTGCTGAATGAAAATAAGATTAAAATGATGACGAAAATGGCAATTTATGAAAAAAACGAAGGCAGGCAGATGATTAAAAATTCCCGCTATTTTAAGGGGGATTATGTAGCGTTTGGCGTACTCCGTACATTAATTGCAACAACATTTGCATATATAATCATGGTGATACTGTATGTGTTATGCAACCTTGAAAAACTGGTTGCCGACATTAATTCGCTCGATTATGCGGCAGTGGGAAAAAGACTGGGAATATATTATATCCTGATGTTAATTGTATATACCATCATTGCGGCAATGGTTTATGCCTATCAGTATAATCATTCGCGGAAAGGTCTGAAAAAGTATTTTTCAAGACTAAACAAGCTGGAACGTTTTTACGACAGCCAGAGAAAGAAAAAATAGTATTGGAGGACTCACATGGTTTTTTTACTGGAATTAAAGGAAGGATTTAAGAAATTCTATAATAAATACGATACGTATCTGGTTCCGGCAGTACGGTTTGTGATGGCATTGGTTTCTTTTCTGATGCTCAATGCAAGCATCGGATATATGTCAAAGCTGAAAAATCCGCTGATAGCCGTGGCAATGGCAGTATTGTGTGCCTTTCTTCCAAATGGATTTATGATATTTTTCTTATCGGTATTTATGTTGGTTCATTTATATGCGATTTCTGCGGAATTTGCATTGATTGTACTGGGAATCGTGCTTTTAATGTATCTGCTGTATTACCGTTTTACACCGAAGCAGGGGTATCTTTTAGTGATTACGGTACTGCTTTGCTGGATAAAAATGCCGTACCTGCTTCCAATTGCGGCGGGGCTGTGCTTTAACGCATTCGCCATGATTCCGGCGGCATTTGGTGTGATTATTTTTTACATTATTAAGACAGCCAGTGAATATGAAACGGCACTGACGACAAAGTCAGTCAATGACAGTATGCAGCAGATTTCGTATATTGTAGAAAGTCTGTTTAATAATAAAGAAATGATTCTGTTTGTAATTGCAATGGTTGTTACGATTACGGCAGTATATGCAGTCAGACGGCTAAAGATTGATAATGCGTGGACCTATGCCATTGCGGCAGGGATTGTGGTACAGTTTATCGTACTGCTTGCAGGAATTTTAGTGACAGGTGCCAAAATCAATCTGATTCTGATGATTGTGGGAACCGTGCTTGGCGGGGTTGTAGGGTATCTGTGCCAGATTTTGTTTTTCAGTGTGGATTATTCCAGAACGGAATACGTACAGTATGAAGATGATGAGTACTATTATTACGTAAAAGCTGTTCCGAAAATTAATATTGTCAATGCCGAAGTCAAGGTCAAGCAGATTAATGCGAGAAAGACGAAAAAGGCGCATGACATCAGTGATATGACTTCATCAGAACAGGATGACGAAAATATTTAAAAAAGCTATAAGCGGTAAAATGAGTAAAGACCGGAAGGAACAGAAATGAGGTGAGTATGTGACAGCATGGAATAATTTTTTCAGCGATTATTTATCAAAATTATATATTCCACGGATTGGGTGGACAGATGTCATTGAGATTATCATTATTGCAGTGGTACTGTATAACATTCTGGTGTGGATTAAAAATACAAAAGCATGGGCGCTGCTCAAGGGAATTATCATTGTAGTATTATTTGCGCTGTTTGCATATATACTGAATTTAAAGACAATTCTCTGGATTGCGGGAAAAACCATCAGTGTCGGCATTATTGCGCTGGTGATTATCTTCCAGCCGGAGCTGCGGCGTGCGTTAGAGCAGCTCGGGCGCAAAAAACTGGTTGTCGGACTGTTTAACTTTGGTGAAGGCAGGGAAAAGGGTGAACGGTTCAGCAGCAAAACAGCCGATGAGATTGTCCGTGCCGCTTATGAAATGGGAGCGGTGCGGACCGGTGCATTAATCGTTATCGAGCAGGATATGGTTCTGGAGGAATATGTCCGCACCGGTATCGAGGTAGACGGTGTTGTAACAAGCCAGCTGCTCATTAATATATTTGAGCATAATACACCGTTGCATGACGGCGCGGTAATTGTGCGGGGCAACAGAGTAGTAGCGGCAACGTGTTATCTTCCGTTGTCAGATAATTCAAACTTAAGTAAGGAACTGGGAACCAGACACCGTGCGGGTGTCGGCATCAGTGAAGGCACCGACAGCTTTACAATTATTGTATCAGAAGAAACCGGTGCAGTATCCGTGGCGGTGGGCGGTTCAATTATCCGCGACATTGACAGGGATTCTTTAAGAAATAAGCTGGAGTATCTGCGCAAGAAAACAGTAGATGTCAAGTCGTTTAAGATTTGGAGAGGAAGGTTGAAAAATGAAAGAAAAGATATTTAGAAATTTCAGCCTGAAAATCCTGTCAGCTTTATGCGCAATTGTATTGTGGACGATTATTGTCAATATTTACGACCCGACCATGGGGGTGACAATCAGTACCGTTCCGGTGCAGCTGATTAATACAGAAAGTCTTACGGATAAGGGCTATACGTATGAGATTACAGATGGCAGTAAAATTTCGGTTTATGTAAGCGGACCTAAAAGTGTTATCACGGATATTAAAGCGGCAGATATTGTAGCTACGGCAGATTTAAGCAGGATTACGGCATTTGCCGATTATGCCGATATTGATGTAAAGGTTGTCAAAGACGGCAAAACGCTGACCAATGTCGAAGTGACGCCAAAGACAACAGCGGTTAAGTTGGATATTGAAAACAGGGTAACACAGCAGTTTGATGTTGGCATGGAAGTCAACGGTACGGAAGCGGAAGGCTATGTAGTCACGAAACAGTCCGTATCGCCATCGACCATCAAGATTACCGGTTCATCAACCACCATTGCAAAGATTGCGCAGGTTAAAGCCATCTGCGACATCAGCAATGCACAGGATAATATCCAGAGTGTTGTACCGATTGTTTTATACGATGCGGACGGTAATGTAATTGATGATCCGCAGCTTGAACTGTCAAAGAGTGAAGTGGAATATACGGCAAGTGTCAAAAAGTCTAAAACCGTACCGTTAAAATATTCTGTTTCGGGTGAACCGGCGGACGGTTATACCGTTCATAAGGTACAAAGTTCCGCAGACCAGATTACGATTTCGGGAGAGACAAAGGTTTTAGATCAGATTACACAGATTACGATTCCTTCCGACCAGTTAAAGGTGACGGGATTAAGCAGTGATAAAACATTTCGTCTGTGGATGGAAGATTTTGTGCCGTCTGATGTGAGTGTGGTATCGGATTCGGTTGTTTCCATTACGGTAAAGATTTCCGATGTGCACAGCAGGGAATTTACGGTGAAGACATCTGATATTACATTTTCCGGTTTATCATCAGGTCTGGAAGCAGCAATTACCGATCAGGATACCATTCATGTAATACTGACAGGTTCAGATGAAGCACTGGCAGCAGCACAGGCAGCGGATATCAAAGCTACGGTGAATCTGACAGGCTTAAAAGAAGGAACATATACATTATCGATACAGTTTCAGCTGCCGGGCGGCTGCAGTCTGGACGATACCTATAAGGCAGCCGTAAAGATACAGGCGCAGACAGCACAGACACAGCCGGAAACAACAACACAGCAGACACAGGAAACAACAACAGCCGGTACCTCTGAAACAACCGGCCAGAACCGGTAAAATAAAAAGCTGAAAACAGCGGATGGGAGAGAAAAGATGGTTAGTGAAAAAATAGTCGTAGGAAGTGCATTGGGAATACATTTAAGACCAGCGGGGGCAATGTGCGATGCTGCTGTCAAATACGATTCCCATATTACATTTGCTTATGGAGAAGGAAAGACGGCCAATGCAAAGAGTGTCATTTCAATTTTAGCAGCAGGAATTAAATGCGGTGATGAAATAGAGCTGATTGCAGACGGTCCGGATGAGCAGGAAGCGTTAGAAAATGTTGCTGCTGCATTTAAAGAATCATTAAAAGATTGATTTCAAAAAGGGATTGTATTATAATTTTTATAAATTCAATCAGTAAAAAGAAGAAATATGGAGGATTAAAGTTATGGGTTACATGGAGTCTTACAAGGCGTGGTGTGCCAATGAATATTTTGATGAGGCAACAAGAGCTGAATTAAAATCAATTGAGGGTAATGAAAAAGAAATTGAAGACCGCTTTTATAAAGATTTAGAGTTTGGTACAGGTGGTTTAAGAGGTGTTATCGGCAACGGTACAAACCGCATGAATATTTATACTGTCAGAAAGGCAACACAGGGACTTGCAAACTTTATTAAGAAGGAAAATGCAGCAGACAGAGGCGTTGCGATTGCATATGATTCAAGAAGAATGTCCCCTGAATTTGCAGACGAGGCAGCATTATGCCTGAATGCGAACGGAATCAAGGCATATATCTTCCCGTCATTAAGACCGACACCGGAATTATCATTTGCCGTAAGACAGTTGCACTGCATCGCAGGTATTGTCATTACAGCCAGCCATAATCCACCGGAATACAACGGTTACAAAGTATATTGGGAAGACGGCGCACAGATTACAGCACCAAAGGATACACAGATTATTACAGAAGTAAAGGCTGTTACAGATTATAATACGGTAAAGACCATGGAAAAAGACGAGGCAGAAGCCTGCGGTCTTTACAATGTTATTGGCTATGATATGGATGAAGCTTATATCAAGGCTTTAAAGAAAATGAGCATCAACGGTGATATTATCAAGCAGGTAGCGGATGATATCAAGATTGTATACACACCGTTCCACGGAACAGGTAACGTTCCGGTCAGAAGAATTTTAAAAGAACTGGGCTTTAAGCATGTTTATATTGTAAAAGAACAGGAAAAACCGGACCCGGATTTCACAACACTTGAATATCCAAACCCGGAAGACCCAAAGGCATTCACACTGGCATTAAAGCTGGCAAAGGAAAAAGATGCAGATATCATTCTGGCAACAGATCCGGATGCCGACAGACTCGGTGTATATTCAAAAGACACCAAGACAGGCGAATACAAGGCATTTACAGGAAATATGTCCGGTATGCTGATTGCAGAATATCTGCTTTCACAGCGTAAGGAAAAGAATCTGTTACACGATAACGGCGCATTTGTAAAAACTATCGTATCTACCAATATGGCAGATGCCATTGCAGCAGAATACAATGTAAAGCTGATTGAGGTATTAACAGGCTTTAAGTATATCGGTGAGCAGATTAAGTTCTTTGAACAGCAGGGTACATACGAATATGAATTTGGTTTTGAAGAAAGCTATGGCTGCCTTGTCGGTACACATGCAAGAGATAAGGATGCAGTTGTTGCCGTTATGGCATTATGTGAAGCAGCAGCATACTACAAGACAAAGAACATGACTCTGTGGGATCAGATGATTCAGATTTTTGAAAAATACGGATACTACAAAGAAGGTCAGAAGGCAATTACCATGAAGGGTGCAGAAGGGGCTGAAAAGATTGCAGAACTGATGGATAAGCTCCGCAACGAAACACCGAAGAAGTTCGGTTCATGGGACGTACTCGAAGCAAGAGATTACAAGAAGGATGAATGTGTTGATTTAAAGACCGGCGAAAAGAAGTCTACCGGACTTCCGTCATCCAACGTATTATATTATGCACTTTCTGACAATGCATGGTGCTGTGCAAGACCGTCCGGAACAGAACCAAAGATTAAGTTCTACATGGGCGTTAAGGGCAGCAACTTAGCGGATGCAGATGCAAAACTTGAAGAACTTACAAAGGCTGTTATGGAAGTAGCAGGACAGTAGTAATGTGAAGAATCCTTAAATTTAAGATTCTTCACATAGATAATTGTGCTGCAGGCGTCACAATTATCTTTTTATCGCAGAGCGAGTTCAGAAATTCTTAACAGAGAAAACACAATTAGAACACATTTCGTTACTATACTACAAAGCATAGACGAGATGTGTTCTTTTTTATCTAAGAACAAAAGACACGACAGAGAGGAGAAATCGATATGTATAACGACGAAAATAACCAGTATAACCCAAGACCGAGATTTGACCCAAAGACAGGAGAACGAATTCATTACGACGATGAAAATACAACGGAAACAACACAGGCAGAAAGTTCAGAATACAGATACAGCGCAGGAAATATTCCGTTTGAACAGGAAAACAATAACACTTCCTATTATCAGCAGAGCAGTACATTCCAGCAGGATACAACCTATCAGCAGGCAGGCACCGGGCAGGGCAGTATGAATCAGCAGAATGGAAGGCAGAAGAAAAAGAAGGATAGAAACAAAGAAGGTTTTGGAGAAAGGCTTGCAAAACTGGCAGGTTCGGCAGCCGTGTTCGGTGTAATTGCCGGCGCAGTAATGTATGGCGTATATTACACGGGAAGTACTCTTCTTCCGGTAAAATCATCAAGCGACTATAACAACATTGCAACCGTGACTTCCAATGTAACCGCAACGACAGCACAGAGTACCGCTTCTTCTTCAACAGGCATGGACGTACAGTCTGTTGCAAATGCAGCCCTTCCGGCAATGGTTGCCTTAAACGGTACAACGACGGTATCGTCAGGAAGTTCATCTTCATTTTACGGATTATTTGGCGGCAGCCAGTCTTATGAAGCACAGACGAGCGGAACCGGTATTATTGTTGGCAAAAACGATAAGGAACTGCTTGTTGTAACCAATGCACACGTTGTAGAAGATGTGAATGATTTAAAATGTGTCTTTGTAGACGGGGAATCTGTCAGCGCAACCGTAAAGGGTTCAAAGTCTGATAAGGATATTGCGGTAGTGGCAATCAATCTTTCAGATATTAAGGATTCAACCATCAACAGTATTGCAATCGCAGAACTGGCAGACAGTGATGATGTAGCCATCGGACAGGAGGTTGTTGCTATTGGTAATGCATTGGGTGAAGGACAGTCTGTAACAAATGGTATTATCAGCGCGACAAACCGTTCTATTACGGTTAATAATGTGACATTTTCAGGACTTTTAATGACAAATGCAGCGATTAATTCCGGTAACAGCGGTGGTGCATTACTCAATGCAGAAGGTAAGGTTATCGCAATTAACTTTGCAAAGACTTCCAGTGATGGTGTAGAAGGTATGGCATATTCTATTCCGGTATCGAATGTCATGGATATCATTGACAGCCTGATGAGCCGTGAAACAAGAAGCAAGGTTTCAAGTTCAGAAACTGCTTACCTGGGAATCAGTGGTGTGGATATTACAAGTGCAATGTCTTCTTCATATGGTTATCCGCAGGGGGTTTTAATCAGAAGCGTTGAAAATAATTCAGCAGCTGCACAGGCAGGTCTGGGCGCTTATGATATTATTGTAAGCTTTGACGACCAGTCCGTAAACTCTATGTCCAGCCTCAAGTCTATTATGGAATACTACGCAGCCGGTGAAAAGGTAACGGTTCAGTACTATCATCAGGAAGGCAGTGAGTATGTATTAAAGAGTGTTGAAGTAACTCTCGGCAAAAAGGAGCTGATAAGCATTCCGGCATAATGCTTTAAAAGGAACCGGCAAAGCACATAAAGCACAAACATAAATTTTGTAAATCAATAAAGTAAAATATCCGGTAAAATGCAGGGACAGATGTTGTCCATCTGCATCATACCGGGTATTTTTTTTATAGAGATTTTATTGTAAAAACAAAGACAAATCTGTATACTAAACGTGTATACAAAATTACTAGTAAAAGAAGGTGCCGTATTTTGCGGCAGAATGGTGAAAAAATGAGTGAAAATAACGATACAATCAAACAATCAGGAAGAGGAATACGAAAGATTTGTTATATATGCAGAAGACCGGAAAGCAAGGCGGGTAAAATGATTGCAATGCCGGGGAAAATGTCTATGTGTGCCAGGACTGCCTGCAAAAGACATTTGATACCATCAATAACAGCGGTATGAATTATGATGATATGATG
>ENA-OQHF01000267-OQHF01000267.1-human-gut-metagenome-genome-assembly--contig:-NODE-267-length-33817-cov-9.773316_pt1 | contig 33817 bp, 29 predicted proteins | sample MGYA00242559_ERZ504709 | MGnify/ENA primary metagenome ERZ504709 (study PRJEB26092, sample SAMD00036203) | human gut metagenome | host: Homo sapiens | study: EMG produced TPA metagenomics assembly of... | reverse complement strand
CTTTGGATGAGGCAAAGGAACAGGTATTGTATGGATTAGCACATTGTCAGATTCTGAAAATTTCAGACAATGAAATCCAATGGCTGACAGGTGAAGAAGACTATACGGCAGGGGTAAATTGGATTAGAGAAAGATATCAGATTCCGCTGATCCTTGTATCTATGGGAAAAGAAGGAAGTCGTGCATACTATAACGGAACGATGGTAGAAGTAAAACCGTTCCTTCAGAAGAATACAATTGAGACGACAGGAGCAGGAGATACATTCTGCGGTTGTGTATTACATTATATCTGTGAACACGGAATGGAAGGTTTAGAGGAAGAAAACCTGAAGGAAATGCTGACTTTTGCAAATGCGGCAGCATCTGTGATTACAACAAGAAAAGGGGCACTGCGTGTAATGCCAACCAGAGATGAAATTCAGAATTTGCAATGTTAATCATGGAAGTTCAGGCAGAGTCAGATATGATAAGCAATTATATCGAAATGTATCACCTTGCTCCGGCAAAGTACATGAATCAGAAACACTGGCTGGCAGTTCCAATGGATAAACAGTGCGAAGAAAAGGATTGACATTTCTGGCGGTGCATTCCATAATGACAATAGCAGTTTGATAGAACTAACAAGAGCGGGAGCGTGACATGAGGAAAAAGAATTCTTATAGATGGCTGATATGGATTTTTCTGGCTGTAATTCTGATAGGTGTGGCATTGTGGAATATTCTGCCGCCGTATATTGATCGATGGCAGTCGACGAAAGATTATGAAAAACTTGCCGAAGAATATGTCAGTGATGAATCCGAACCAGATGACGGGAAGCAGAAGAAAAAGACTGGTGGAGCACCGACATTAAAGTCGAATTTGACCAGTTAAAAACAGAAAACCCGGACGGCATCGGCTGGATACGGTTCGACGATCAGAATGAGCTTGGTATCAACTATCCTATCGTGCACTCCGGGGACAACGAAAAATATCTGCGCAAAGATATCCATGGCAATAAGCATATCGCCGGAAGTATCTTTCTGGAAGGACTGAATCAGTCAGATTTTTCCGACCTTTATAACATCATTTACGGACACAACATGAACAATGGCAGTATGTTCGGCAGTCTGAAGAAATACAAGGATGAAGGCTTCTGGAAAAAGAACCAGTACTTTACGGTCTATACCGAAAGCACTGCCTACCGCTATCAGATCTTCTCCTATGAGGATGCAGTAGTTGGCGGCAATGTATATAAAGTCGGTTATCAGCCGGGGGAAGAATACCAGACGTTCATTGACGAGATGGTGAAAAATTCGGATTTTGATACCGGGATCAGACCAAAGTCAAGCAATAAGATCCTGACGCTGTCTACCTGATACTGATCATGATAGCAGCAAACGATTCGCAGTTCATGCGGTATGTATAGATACACAGAAAACAAGTGAGGAATGATCATGGAAACCAAAGAGAAGCCGAGAGCAAACCGGGAAGTTGTTGCAGACGACTGAAAAAAAGGCTATACTCATAATAACCAATTGAGGAGGTGATCTGTACGGAAAATTTAAAAAAACTGCCAGTTGGCTTTGATGATTTCAAGAAGATTCGAGAAAATCATTTTTATTATGTAGATAAGACACAACTTATTGAGCATCTTCTGCAAAAATGGGGCGAGGTGAACCTTTTCACCAGACCGCGCCGATTTGGAAAAACTTTAAATATGAGCATGCTTAAGAACTTTTTTGAAATAGGAACAGATGAGACCTTATTTGAGGGACTTTATATTTCCGAGAATCAGAAACTCTGTGAAGAATATATGGGGAAGTATCCGGTGATATTTTTGTCAATGAAAGATGTTGACGGGTTGACGTATGATGAAGCTGAAAATGCATTAATTCAGCTCATTGGAAGTGAGGCTGCAAGGTTCCCTTTTTTATTAAACAGTGATAAACTTTCTGAAACAGAAAAGGAGCAGTATCGTGGTTTCACAATCATCCAAAACGGGAAATATTGTATAGACAAAGGTTTCTTGATTTCATCATTGAAAGTTTTGGCACAGCTTTTATATAAGCATTATGATCAGAAAGCCATTATTCTGATCGATGAGTATGATGTGCCTCTGGATAAAGCATTCCAGCATGGATATTATAAGGAAATGGTATCGCTGATCCGAGGCTTATTCGGGCAGGCGTTAAAAACAAACAGTTTTCTGCAGTTTGCTGTACTGACAGGCTGTCTTCGTGTGTCAAAAGAAAGCATTTTTACAGGGCTGAACAACTTCAAAGTTTATTCGGCCGATGATGTTCAGTATGACGAAGAATTTGGATTTACAACTGAAGACGTCAAGAAGATTCTGGCAGCCTACAACCAACAAGACCATTTTGAAGAAATGAAAGAATGGTACGATGGGTATCATTTTGGAAATGCGGACATTTACTGTCCGTGGGATGTGATTAATTACATCGATGATCTTATGAGTGATTCAAAAGCAAAACCAAAGGCGTATTGGATCAACAGCAGTGGAAATGATCTTGTGAAGCGTTTTATAGACAAGGCTGATACGACCACCAGGGATGAAATCGAGCAGTTGATTACAGGAAAGGCTGTCCAGAAGAGAATCCGGCTGGATCTGACTTATGATGAGATTGATAACAGCGCAGAAAATGTGTGGAGTGTACTGTTCACAACTGGATATCTCACACGGCTTGGTGAGTCTGAAAATGGAATGTATAAGCTGGTGATTCCAAATAAAGAAGTCTTGGAAGTTTTTGTCCTTCAAATCCGGGAGTGGTTTGACCGGGTTGTTGCAAATGACCAGGCGTCTACAAAGAAAATCAACTGTGGATTTCTGGAAGGAAAAGTAGAGGATATAGAACAGGAACTGACGATGTTCCTTGGGGAAACAATCAGCGTGCTGGATACAAAGGCACGGAATGAGGAAAAAGAAATATTCTATCATGGCATTTTGATTGGCATTCTGAAAAGCAAATCTGATTGGGCGGTCAGATCGAACAGAGAGTCCGGAGATGGATTCGCGGATATTCTGGTGAAACCTAAGAATCCGGATGCAGGGATTATCATGGAGTTGAAATATGCAAATTCTTTCAATAATCTGGATCAGGCATGCGAGAGGGCATTGGAACAGATCAAAGACCGAAGATACGACCAGACATTACGCGAGGACGGACGGAACGAAATACTCGCATATGGAATCGCATTTTATAAAAAACGCTGTAAAGTTGTAGTAGAAAGGCTCTAGAGGGACAATTATTTATATAATGACGCCAGTATTATTTCTACTATCAATTGGCTGCTATTTTGTAAAAAGCTATCCGATGTTTTATGTGGGAATGGGGATTTCTGCTATTGCATTGATTTGGATTATCTGGTTTCAATATAAAGAAAAGAACCATTTAATATATATGAATATTGTAAAAAGTAGAAATTTTGTTATTAAATTCTCCGCAAACCCTTGAAAATCTTTGTGTGAATCCTCTATTTCGGACAGGAGATAATTTGACAGGAAATTTCAAAGAAGAGTATAATACATATTAAGACATTTTGAATCGGCATGTGTCCGGAAGAAGCTGTCACTGGCAGGTTCTCTGTATTATAAGCAGGTTCGAAATAGACGCTATGGGGGAAAATAATTTGGAAAAAAAACTGACAATAAATGATATAGCCCAGATGTCCGGTGTAGCAAAAAGTACTGTATCAAGATATCTGAACGGGGGAAGCGTCAAAGATGCAACGGCCCAGAAGATAAAAAAATCATCGAAGAAAATAATTATGAGCCGAATCTGTTTGCAAGGCTGAATGCAAAAGAGAGCCGGATCATAGGACTTACGGTACCTGGATTTAACTCGGTAACAACACCGAGACTTGTAGAAGTAATCGTTGCCTATCTTAAGAAAAATGATTATACACCTCTTATCATGCATACGGAAAATGATATCGAAGAAGAAATACGCTGTATCGAACGGCTGAAGAATATGAATGTAGATGGAATTATGGTTCTTGCGACGGGAAGCACAAAAGAATACGAAGAAGCAGTAAAGAAGTTAAAAATTCCAATCCTGTTTCTTGGAACAACGCTTCCCGGGGAGAGAATTCTGTCATTAATGATGATTACAATGCAGGATATGCGGTGGGTAATTATATCGGACAACGTAAGTTCAAGGAGATTTATATGCTCTGGGTACCTGAAGATGACCCGGCAGTAGGAGGAGAACGACGCCATGGAGTGATCGATGGACTTATGTCCTGTGAGAAAAAGCCAAAAGAAGTCATAGAGACAACGTTCTTTTATGAAAATGCAATTGAAAATGTACAGAAATTTGTAGATCATATGAAGACACCGGCGGCAGTCGTATGCGCAACAGACCGTATCGCATTTGGCGTGTACAAAGTAATGTCAGAGAAAGGTATACGGATACCGGAAGAAGTATCCGTGGTAGGATTTGGCGATTACGAAGCAGGAGAACTGTTACAGCCGCCACTTACGACGGTAAAATTTGACTGGAAGAACTGGGGGGAGATCAGTGCTGAGTCGATGATCCAGATGATTTTAGGAAAGCCGGTAAGCCCGCTTCAGGTCAACCCGTATGAAATTATAGAAAGAAAAAGTGTAAAAGAGAACTGAGAATCAGGCGGATCTGTCAATTTGACAGACCCGCTTTTGTGCAATATAGACAAATTTAGATATCAATTTTTGGAACCGTTTCCAAAAATGAAATTGCAGTGACGTTTTGTGTTGACATACAAAAGCTGATGTATATAATAAAAACATAGGAACGGAACCGGTTCCAAAACAAAATAATACAAGGAGAAGAGAAATGGGAAAGAACAATGAGTATCTGGAAATATCAAAACAGATCGTAGCCAATATTGGTGGAATGGATAATATCCAGGGAACAGCACACTGTGCAACCAGACTCAGGATCGTATTGAAAGATAATGATCTTGCAGATATTGAAAAACTGGAAGATATCGACAAAGTAAAAGGTGCGTTCATAGCAGGTAATCAGTTACAGCTGATCCTGGGAGCTGGAACAGTGAATGATGTATATGAGGTATTTGCCGAGTATACGAATACACAGAATATGTCACTGGGAGATCTGAAGGAAGAAAGTGCGAAGAGGCAGAATCCACTTCAGGCAGTGATCAAAGCGTTATCTGATGTATTTATCGGAATCATGCCGGCACTTCTTGCAGCAGCCCTTCTGATGGGAATTACAAGCGTCCTTGGCGGACTTGAAGTAGTAAAGACACATGATACCTTATATGCGATCAACCGGCTGGTAAGTCTTGCGTCTACAGGTATCTTTGCAATCCTTCCAATGGCAGTATGCTATTCAGCCGTAAAAAGATTTGGCGGGAATCCGGTTCTTGGTATGGTAATCGGAGCAATCATGTTAGACAGTTCTCTTGCCAATGCTTACCAGGCTGCACAGGGAACCGTTGATATAGAAGTTATCCGTCTGTTCGGACTGAAGATTGAGATGGTAGGATTCCAGGGAGGAATCATCATCGCGCTTATGATGGGATTTGTAGTTGCAAAACTGGATAAATTCTTCAATAAGGTAATTCCGGATGTAATCAAGCTTCTGGTTGCACCAATGCTGACAGTATTTATCTCTACGGTATTACTTTTTACACTTGTAGGTCCGGCAGGACGAATTCTTTCTAATGGAATCACAGACGGACTGATGTGGAGTACAGAACATCTGGGAGCATTCGGGTATGCGTTATTTGCCGGAGTTCAGCAGATCGTAGTTATCACAGGTCTTCATCACATTATCGGTGCGGTAGAAGCACAGCTTATTGCATCGACAGGAACAAACTTTTTAAATCCACTGATGTCTGTAGCTTTATTTGGACAAAGTGGTGCGGTACTTGGTTATCTTTCCCTGAACTGGAAGAACTTAAAAGCCAGAGAGCTTTGTATTCCAAGTTTCTGCTCGACATTATTTGGTATCAGTGAACCGGCAATCTTCGGAGTAAACTTACGTTACAAGTTTCCACTGATCGGTGGATGTATCGGTGGTGCAGTTGCAGGTGCATATGTATACTATTCAAAGCTTACTGCTCTTGGATTCGGTACAACTGCACTTCCTGGAATGGCAATTGCTAATCCGGCACATCACGGGTACATTAACTACATCATTGCACATGCAATCGCGATTACGATTGGATTTGTATGTACAGTCATCTTTGGAAAAATGCGGTCAGCACCGGATAAGAATAAAAATGACAAAAAGAACGATACAAAAGAAAATGATACAACAAAGGCAGTTATTACAGAAGAGCCTGGTGCAGTCTATGCAGCAGCAGAGGGAACAGTAAAAGATATCGAAGCATCGACAGATCCGACATTTGCAAACAAGGTACTTGGAGACGGTGTCGTTATCTTTCCGGAAAACGGAACCGTTATGGCACCATGTAAGGCAACCGTATCACTCGTATATCCAACCGGACATGCAATCGGACTTACAACTGCAGATGGAGCAGAGATCCTGATTCACTGCGGGGTAGATACCGTCAATATGAACGGTGAAGGATTTGAGACACTTGTAAAAGAAGGACAGGAAGTAACAGCAGAAGAAGCACTTATCAGATTTGACATCGACCTGGTGAAGAAGCATGGATACTCTCCGGAGATTCTTGTTATCTTCACAGAGCTTCCGGAAGGAAAGACCATCAAAACAGAAGAAAAACATATTGCAAAAAATGATAAGATGGCTGAAATCGTGTAAGGATAAGGTGGACAGGAACAGATGAACAAAGAGACATATTTAACAGAATATCCGAAGCATGAAAGTATGAGGGAGAATGTAAAAAAAGATAAAAACAGACTTCACTTTCATATGATGCCGCCGACAGGCTGGATGAATGATCCGAATGGTCTGTGTGAATTTCAGGGTGTGAATCATATTTATTTCCAATATACACCATTTCTTGCCGGATGGGGAACGAAGCTTTGGGGACATTACACAACAAAGGATTGGATTCATTATAAAGAAGAAGAGCCGTTCCTTTATCCGGACGAAGAATGGGACAGAGACGGTGTATATAGCGGATCAGCCTATACCTGTGAAGATGGAATTCACTATTTTTACACAGGAAATGTAAAACTCTGGGATAAAGATTATGATTATATCATGAATGGACGGGAACAGAATACGATTCACGTATTCAGTCCGGATGGAAAGAATATTGCATACAAGAAGCTTGTAATGACCAATGATGATTATCCGGTGAATATGTCCAAGCATGTCAGAGATCCAAAAATCTATAAAAAAGACGGCCGTTATTATATGATCCAGGGAGGCCGTGATGCGGAATCTTATGGCTGTGCACTTTTGTTTTGTTCCGACGATCTGGAACACTGGAAATGGTACGATACGGTGCGGACAGCAAAGCCATTTGGTTATATGTGGGAATGCCCGGATCTGTTCGAGATTGACGGCCAGCAGATTATGACATGCTGTCCACAGGGAGTAGATCAGAAGGGATATGATTACCAGAATGTGTACCAGTGTGGATATTTTCCGGTAGAGTTTGACCTGAAGAACAAATCATACAGCTTTGGAAAATTTCAGGAATTTGACAAAGGATTTGACATCTATGCGACACAGACATTTGCAGATGAAGCGGGTAGAAGAATCCTGATTGGCTGGATGGGGATTCCGGATGCAGATTATGATAATGATGCAACGGTTGCATATGACTGGATCCATGCACTTACCATGCCAAGAGAACTGGAATGGAAAGATGGAAAGATCTTACAGCATCCATTAAAGGAGATGAAAGATCTGCGTAAAAATGCATTTACCTGCGAGCTGGAAGCATTTACAAAGTGGGCGCCTGCGGACTGCTGTTTTGAACTGAGACTTGACGTGGAAGAAGCAAAAAATCTGGAGCTTAAGCTTCGTGAAGATGTTACAATAAGCTGGAAGGACGGGCTTTTTACCTTATCGATGGGAGAAAGCGGACGTGGAAGAAAGCAGCGCTTTGCTAAGGTGGAAGAGCTTTCGGATATTACCATCTTTTCGGATACATCAGCCATTGAGATATTCATTAATAACGGGGAAACAGTTCTGACAACAAGAGTATATAGTGAACATCTTGAACAGAAAGTAGAGCTTGTATCCAGAGAGGTAAAGGGAAGCGTTCATGGATATGAACTTGGATCATTCGAGGTTGAATATAAAAAATAGATTCCGGACTGCATAAGATATAACAGGTGAATATACGGAAAAGAAAATAAAAATGTGGACAGGTTCCTGAAAAAAGAGGTGCCAGTCCACATTTTTTATGTTTTACCAACTGATCTGGCGGTACATTTTACGATATTGTCCGGGAGTTATACCAGTGTATTTCTTAAAAATAGAAATAAAATAACTTTGAGATGAAAAATTCAAGTAAGTACTGATTTCGCCCAGACTGTAGTCAGAATGTTCCAACAAATTCTTTGCCTTTTCGATAAGAACTTTATGGATAAAAACAGTAAGCGTCTGTCCGGTTTCTTTATGGAACAGGGCAGACAGATATTTAGGTGTTAAATTAACTAAAGATGCCAGTTGATTTAAGGTTAAAGTTTTATTTTTTCCATGATAGATATAATCAATGACGCGAGAAATAGCTGGTGAATAGTAATTTTTTGGCGTCTTTTTTGCCTCAGCAACACGAAGCGTAAATTCAATAGCCATCTGTTCATTTAATTTCATTAAAGCGTCAACATCGGTACATTGTTCCATTTTTCGTATATATACATCACTTAAGGAAAAAGCAGTTTCCTCATTAAGTCCTCCTTCGATGGCATATCTGGTAACTAAAGTTGTATTAGCAATACTTGCATAAAAAAGTAATTTTAATTTGGAATTGGAAGAGGTCATCTTTCCGTAAACAGTTGTTGGGAGTGAATAATAGGTATTCTCCAATGCGTGAATATCTCCGTTTGAAACACATTCGAGAATTGCTTTTTCCTGTGCATAAGATGTATGTATCCGTTCATTTTCTGCATTTTCCAACATTTCATGTGTGAGTGAAAAATTGATGTCTGACTTCATTTTATACATAGGTAATTCCTCCTGTCAAAAACACGATAAATTGACATAAAACACGATAAATCAATATAATTATATGCCGGAAATAGATAAAATGCAATTAAGAGATTAAGAGAGAGGAGATAGATGCTATGAAACGAAAAGAAGTAATTTTTTTACTGGCAATGCTGTTAGTTGGAACTTCTGTTGGTGGTTTTGCATATCCAAGTAATTGTTATGCAGCAACAGCAGAGACAGAAAGTTCTTCGGAACAAAGTATTTATTCACTGGCCAATCATTATTTTAAAATCAAGTCTATCAGTAATGGGAAATACTTGCTTGGAAATAAAGCAGGATATGAAGCTCAGGCAGATACAGCCGATAGTGGAATGACATTCTACTTTAAAGCATCTGACTTGAGAGAATATATTCTTTTTGATCGGGATAGCAAGTATCTCACATATAACACTTTTAATGCAATTGTCCGAAATACGACATTGTCAGATAAGACGCGATTTAAAGTAGAGCAGTATGAAGATAATTCCTTTTCTTTTTATTCTTATGTTAAAAAGAAATATGTTGGAATTAAGGGAACTTCACTGGTTTGGAAAGACAATGTGGATGATACATGCCGGTTTGAACTGGAACTTACAGAAGGAAATAATCCGTTTCCTGAAGCAGATATAAATATTTATTTTTATGACGGGGATGGGAATCCAATAACGACATCGAACGTGATGGCGAGACCGTCAAGTGGTGAAAACATTATCGGAACAGCAGATACTCATGCACATTTGTGTCATAACAAAGGATCAGGAGAAGTTGTATTTAATGGAGATGCATTTAGTCCCCTGGGAATTGCAGATGCACTCAATGATTGTACGGATCTGCATGGAGTAAATGGAGCGTATGATATTTGGGGAAAAGCAGTAGATGGTGCAACGACACATAATACATCGGGATATCCAAATTTTTAGTTACTGGCCTACAAGTTATTCTACAAACCACGAACAGACATACTATAAATGGCTGGAGCGTTCCTATCTGGCGGGGCAAAGAGTGCTGGTACATCAGTGCGTAAATAATGAAATATTAGGAAAAGTTACCAATGCACTTCCGCCTTATAAAAATGGCGTAACAAATGATATGGACGCAATCCGACAGGAAATAGAGTATGTATATAAAATGCAGGATTATATAGATGCACAGTGTGGTGGACCGAATGAAGGATGGTTTAGAATTGTAACATCATCCGAACAGGCAAGAGATGTGATCAGTCAGGGCAAAAATGGCTGTATTCTTAGGAATTGAAGTAGACACAATTTTTGGTGCAGATACGGATTTTGTTGGAAAATATAATGCTGGAGAAATCACAGAAGAAGAAATGAACACAGGTCTGGAAAATATAGAAAAGCAATTGGATGAAGTATATGATCTAGGGATAAGAAGTTTTTATATGATACATGCATTGAATAACGGTTTCGGTGGATGTCAGTTATATCAGGGGGAAATATTCAGTATTATGAATTACCTGAAAACATCAGATTTTTATCAACCAGAGGTAAGCACCAATCCAAGAGTATTCTACAAACAGCCGAAAGCAGATCTTCCAGAAGATGCACAGGGACATGCCAATGTTGAGGGACTTACAGAGACTGGAAAATGGATGATTCATCAGATGATAAACAGACACATGATTATAGAACTTGATCACATGAGTGACAAGTCCTTAAATGATACCTTGGATATCTTATGGGAAGAAAAATATCCGGGAATTATATGTTCTCATACAAGAATTTTGGATATGTTTAATCCAGAAGATGAGGCATGGGAACAATTGGATATTCCACGTATGATAAAAATATATCAGCTTGGTGGAATTATATCACCTATGATGTGGGAAACAACAACAGGACATCAGAGATGTGCAACGGATTATCTGGAATATATGATAGAACTGAGTAATAATTCAGAAACACCGACTACAGGAATATTAGATAATCAAAATTACTTTAAATATGACGGACCATACGAAGTGCCGACTACATGGTATAACATGAATGATGATGAGTCAGATGACATGATTCTTGGAATACCGTATGGAAGCGATGTTAATGGTGCATGCATGTTACCGAACTTTGATAAAGTACAAGAAAGTTTCGATACAGTTGATTATGACACTTTTACAGATTTATATCCGGGAATTTATGCGGATGGAGTAACAGCAAAGGTTAATAAACAAACTACAGGAAATGTCACATTTGATGTTAATGGTGATCGTGGTGTTGCACATTATGGTTTAGTACCAGATTTCTGGAAAAAGATGTCAACCAATAGCGATATTGTGGATATTAATGCAACATTTAATTCGGCTGAAGCGTATATCAGAATGATAGAACGTGCAGAGAAATACTCAGATACATATCCAAGCAGAGATGAATCACAATGGATAACAACTTCGACAGAATATTGGCATTAGATATGGACTTTGAAAGAGGGGATAAGCCATGAATATTGATAAAATATGTGAACAGTTAACAATAGATGAAAAAATCCGGCTTTTAGGCGGTGTTGGTGACTGGCATACTTATGACTGTAATGGGAAAATCCCCTCTATTATGATGACAGACGGACCACATGGGATTCGAAAACTGGAACAGGAAAAGGTTGGGGATATTGAAACCAGTAAGCCAGCAACCTGTTTTCCAACTGCAAGTGCAATAGCCTGCAGTTGGAATCCTGCTATTGTTAAAAAGATGGGTGAAGCGATTGCGAAAGAAGCAAAAAAAGAGCAGATATCCATTGTGCTAGGCTGCGGAATCAATATCAAGCGTTCTCCTTTATGCGGAAGAAATTTTGAATATTTCAGTGAAGATCCGTATTTGACAGGAAAGCTGGCAACGGGATATATCGAAGGTGTACAGAGTCTTGGGATAGGTACGAGTTTAAAGCATTATGCTGTTAATTCACAGGAAACAAGACGAATGACATCCAATAGCCAGATTGATGAAAGAACTCTTAGGGAAATATATCTGTCGGCTTTTGAAGAAGTTGTGAAAAAAGCAAAACCGACTTCTGTAATGGCTTCATACAACAGGATTAATGGCGAATTTGGAGCAAGAAATAAATACTTACTGACAGATGTTCTGAGAAAAGAATGGAAATATCAAGGTGGTGTGGTGTCGGATTGGGGAGCAGCAAATGATATTGTAAGCTGTATGAAAAATGGTCTGACACTGGAAATGCCAGATCCGAAAGGCTTCCACACAGATGTGTTAAAAGAAGCGTATAAGGATGGCCGGATTACGGATCAGGAACTGGATAACTGGACTAAGAATGTTCTGCAGAATTTTGTATCACTTCATAAAAATATAGAAGAAAATTATGAGGTAGATATGGAAGAACAGAATCAGGTGGCACGTAAACTGGAAAATGAAAGTGCAGTGCTTTTGAAAAATAATAGTGTTTTGCCAATTGGAAAAGAGAAGAAGGTAATCATTATTGGAGAGCTTGCCAGGCAGATGCGATTTCAGGGAGGTGGGAGTAGTCATATCCAGCCGACGAAGATGACAAATGCGATTGAAGCAATACGTGAAAAAGGATATCAGGTAACTTATATACAGGGATATCAGAATGAAAAGGAAGAATTAGGAGAAAAGCAACTACAGGATACGATAGAAAAACTGAAACAGGAATATAGAAAAAAGGATTGTGTGATTCTATATTTTATCGGTCTTACAGAATCTTACGAAGGAGAAGGATACGACAGGAAAAATCTTAAAATTCCTCAAAATCAGGAAGAGCTGTTGGCTGAAATTGCAGAAACTGTCGGAAAAGATCATATTGCAGCAATTAGTTTCGGTGGTGCGCCTATGGATTTTAGTTTTGAAAAGAATGTAGGAGCAATTCTTCACATGTACCTCGGAGGACAGGCTGTAGGGGAATCTGTTGCTGACTTAATCAGTGGAGAGGTGAATCCATCCGGTAAATTGGCAGAGACAATTCCGTTTTCAGAAAAAGATACCCCGGCATGGAGATATTTTGCACCTCCGAATGATGATGTAGAATACAGGGAAAGCATTTTTGTAGGTTATCGTTACTATGAGACATTCCATGTTCCGGTAAAATATCCGTTTGGTTATGGACTTTCCTATACTTCTTTTTCCTATTCGGAATTGAATGTACCGGAAGTATATAGTGGTGGGAAGATACAAATTCGTTTTAAAATTAAAAATATCGGAAAAGTGAGTGGAGCAGAAATAGCACAGTTATATATCTGCCCGATTGAATCAGATGTTATCAGAAGCCATATAGAACTAAAGGGGTTTCAAAAAATATATCTGTATCCGGGAGAAGAAAAAGAAGTTATACTAGAGCTGGATGAAAGAAGTTTTTCCGTCTATGATGTAGAGAAAAAAGCCTTTTCCATGTTAAGCGGCAAATATCAGATCTGTATCGGAGCATCGGTACATGATTTGCAATTAAAGGCGAATATGGAAGTAGTAGGAAATAGTTATTTTAGAAATGAAAGAGAACTGTTTCCGGATTATTTTAGAGAGCAGCCACATGGAATGGAAATCAGTGCAGAACAATTTTATCAGCTATTAGGCGGTGAACCGAAACATGACAAAGAAAAAAAGCGTGGAGAGTATACGGTTTACGATTCCTATCAGGATGTGGTAAATGTCTCAATGTTTGGAAAATTTGTTCGTGGAGTCGTACATATCGGACTTAAGATTATACTTCGGGGAAAATCAGAGCGGGACCCGGCCTTTAAAATGGTAAAAATGGGAGTCGAAGAAGGAAATCTGGAAGGACTGATTGCAACCAGTGGTGGAATTGCAACTCCGAAGTTAATCGATATGTTAGTTTACAATGCAAATAAAAAATATCTGCAGGCTTTTAAAAGACTGCTGAAGAAATAGAGAGAGGGGGAAGTCGTATATGGAAAACAATAAATTGGATAAACGCACAAAATGGAGCTATTGTATAGGAGCAACCGGAAGAGATATGGCGTATGCACTTATCTCTATGTTTCTTCTTACATATATTCAATATACAATGAAACTGACAGTTGCCCAATATGCAGTAATATCAGCAATTATGGTAGTGTGTCTGCTGTGGGATGCCATTAATGATCCAATGATGGGAATTATTATTGAAAATTCGCATTTGAAAGCCGGAAAATTTAAACCTTGGATTTTTATAGGAGTAATTTTAAACAGCCTGATAATTATCTGCTTGTTTACAGTAAGGCCGGAAGGATGGGGATTTGTTGCATTTTTTGGAGTGGGATATCTTTTATGGGGAATGACTTACACAATGAATGATATTGCCTATTGGGGAATGCTGCCGAGTCTTACATCAGATCCTGGAGAACGGAACTGGCTGGTAACCGTACAGGGAATTTTTATCTGTATCGGACAGTTTTCTGTTGCAGGTCTGCTCCCTGATATGGTAGCTGGAAATGCGATTATGGCATATCGGACGGCTGCGATTGTGATTGCTTTTTGTTTTATTGGTTTCCAGCTACTTACAGTGTTTGGAGTAAAAGAGAGAAAAAGACCGGAAAAGAAGAGAACACTGTCATTAAAAGATATGTTTCATATATTCCTGAGAAATGATCAGTTGATAGTGATTGGAATTGCATGTTTATTATTCCAAATCGGAAATGGTCTTCTGATTATGATTGGAATGAATTTCTTTTATTTTGAATTTGGATATTCTGTAGGTGGCAGTCTTGTATTTTGGTTTACAATTATGTATGGATTAGGAACGCTGATATCAGAGGCATCTTTTGCGTGGCTTTCCTCAAAATTCACACGAAATCAGATTATAACTGCAGCTACCGTCATTACAGTCATTGGGTATATGCTTTTTATGAGTGTAGGCTACATTTTACCAAAGAGTGTTGTTTTACTGAATATCATCGGTTTCCTGATCTTCTTTTCACAGGGGGCATTCAATATGACGATGATTGTCATGTTAAATAATACTATAGAGTATGATGAAGTCCGGTTTCATGAACGACATGACAGTATTATCTCAGCAGTAAGATCTTTTGCAACAAAGCTGGCCAGTGCAGTTGATCAGGCGATTGTTGCGTTAATACTGATTATAAGCAATATCTATGCAATCAGTCAGAAAATATCCGGATTAGAAATAAAAGCTGGTATAGGAGAACTTACTTCGGAAAATGTAATTGTACAGGCAGATAAATTTATCCAGACAGCAGATGCCGGACAAAGATTTATATTGCGTCTTGGAATTGTAGCTGTTCCGGTAATTTCTATAGGAGCTGCTTATATACTGATTAAACGGAAATATATTATTGACGAACGTAAGTATGAAGAACTGGTAGCGGAAATAAAAAGCACAAATAAAAAATGATTTCTACAAATTATGTTTTTCCACGTATTATAAAAACGCGTGAAGAAAAGGCTTTGATTTGGGATCAAACATATTGGGAATTGTTCAGTCTGTATTTAGCGTATTTCACAGATTTAAATGCTATTCAAAAGAAGATAATTGTGTATGATGAGAGTTCTGTACAGCCGAAAATATTGATTCCATACACCATTAAAAATAGAATATAAGGATGCGTAAGGAACGATAAAATGAATTCATGCGGGAAAGGCATGGATTCTTTTTTTTGCTTCGAACGGAAGGCCTATCTGTAAAAAATATTTAAGTATATTAGAAGCAGATGCTCTGGATTTGGTGTAAAAATAGCTGCACGCTGCCCTCAAGTCGCCATATTTAATTATTGGCGACGGGGAAAGTGAAATATTGGCGACTTGGGCGACGCAGGTTGACAAAAATAATTGTTTATGGTGACTTGGAATACTAATTCCGGTTGCAATACAGGATGGTTGTATTCAGATTGCGTTCATTATAATAACGATGATTGCCAACCACAGGGGACTTGCTGTACCGGCAGGTTCAGTGTTATCGGTTGTGATATGCGCTGCCGCATTCGTATATCTTAAGAAAAGAGGGAAGCTGGGATAAGTGAAAAGTTATCTGATAATTTTATAATATTTGAAAAGAATAACTATTACTACGATTTATGATTTAATAACCAACATTTATTTTACAGGAATGACAAATGGGGTTATTATACCATTATCAAAGGCAAAGGAGCCGGAAATCTTTAGGGGATTCTGGCTCTTTTTTGCATTAGCAAGTATTTGAAGGAGGAAATATATATATGGAATACGAGATTTCTAATCGTTTATCAGGTGTACATGGTTCGATGATACGAGAACTTTTTAAGTTAGGAGCAAACAAGGATATTATATCTTTTGGTGGTGGCAATCCGTCAGCAGAGACATTCCCATGCAAGGAGATAGAAGAGATAGCAGCAAAGGGACTCAGCGAGAATCCTGTCTCTTTATTACAGTATGGACTGAGTGAAGGTTATACACCTCTGCGTGATACCATGAAGAAATATCTTGAGAAGAAGGAAGGCTTTGATTTCGAGAATAATGAGCTTTTCATAGTGTCAGGCGGACAGCAGTGTGCGGACCTTACAACTAAGGCACTTGTTAATGAAGGAGACGTTGTGCTTACTGAAGAGCCTGCATTTGTAGGCTGCCTTAATACATTCCGTTCTTACGGTGCAAAGCTTGTAGGAATCCCAATGGAGCAGGACGGAATGAATATAAATGCGCTTGAGGAGGCTTTAAAGGCTAATCCTGATGCAAAGCTTTTATACACAATTCCATCTTTTCAGAATCCTACAGGAATCACAACTTCTCTTAAGAAGAGAAAAAAAGTGTATGAGCTTTGCTGCAAATATGATATCGCAATATTAGAGGACAATCCTTACGGTGAATTAAGATTTGCAGGTGAAAATGTGCCAACTATCAAATCAATGGATACAGAGGGCAGGGTTATATATGCAGGAAGCTTCTCAAAGGTAATGGCACCTGCATTCCGTCTTGGCTTTCTTGTGTTCAACAAGTCGCTCACAGGACCGCTTACAGTTGCAAAGCAGTGCACAGATGTACATTCAACTGTACTTTTCCAGTACATTTGTAATGAATATATTAATAACTATGCTTTTGACAAGCATCTCGAGGATTCAAGAAAGGTGTATGAGCATAAATGTAATCTCATGATGGAGTGCATGAAGAAGGAATTCCATCCTTCAGTAACCTTCGGTCACCCTGAGGGTGGACTTTTTGTAATGGCATTCCTGCCAGATGGAATGGATTCTGCACCATTTGTAAGGGAGGCCATTAACAGAGGCGTTCTTTCAGTTCCGGGAGCAGCGTTCTTAGCAGATGAGAACCAGAAATCTAATGGATTCAGACTTAACTATTCGACACCTTCTGATGAACAGATTGTTAAGGGAATCGAGATTCTTGGAAAACTTACATACGAGTGGATTAAGTAGGAGGAGTGAAACATTATGAAGATAGCAGCATTCAGCGTTCGTCCAGATGAAAAACAGTATTTTGATACATTTGCAAATGTATACAAGGTGGAATTACAGATCAATAGAAGCGGATTTACAGCAGATGATATAGAAAGTGTCAAAGGCTGTGAGGCTATGTCGGTGTGCGATGGCATGTGTGACTTGTCAGCACCTGTTCTTGAAAAGCTTGCAGCAGAAGGTGTTAAGTATATCGGTTTCAGGACAATCGGATATAACAGTGTTGACCTTGAGGCAGCAAAGCGCCTTGGAATCCGTGTTGCACACAGCGGATATTCGCCATATTCAGTTGCCAATTATACAGTAATGCTTATGCTTATGTGTATCCGCAAGGCTTTGTATGTAATGATGCGTTCGCACACAGCGGATTATTCACTTGGTCCTATATGTGGACGAGAAATGCAGAATATGACAGTAGGTATTATCGGAACAGGAAGAATTGGAAAGGCAGTAATTAAGAATCTTTCAGGATTTGGATGTAAGATTATTGCGTATGACCCATACCCTGCAAAAGACCTTGAAAATGTTGAATATGTAACGCTTGATGAATTGTACGCTAAGTCAGATATTATCTCGCTTCATACTTTTTTAAGTGATGAGACATATCATATGATTAATAAGGATTCAATTGCAAAGATGAAGGATGGCGTTATCATTATAAATGCGGCTAGAGGTGCACTTGTTGATACAAAGAATCTGATTGAGGCTGTTGAGAGTGGCAAGATAGGTTCAGTTGGAACTGACTGCTGCGAGGGTGAAGATGATTTTATCCGTACAGACCGTAAGTATGATGACCTTGTTGTTAATCACGATTACATCATACTTAAGTCTTTCCAGAATACTATTGTCACACCTCACATTGCATTTTTCACAGATCAGGCTGTGTCTGACATGGTTGAGTCTTCAGTTAAGAGTGTTGTGCAGTTTGCAGCCGGTGAAGACACACCATTAGAAGTGCATTAAAATACACAGGTGCATTATTTATTCAATTTCTTGAAATATTCTTCAAGCTGGTGCTCGAAGATTCGCTGATTTTCTGAGCAGAATGAGCCAAGCGGCTGATAATAAATGCTTCTGAAATGTGGACAGTCATCTATATGCAGCAGGCTTATGTTTTCAGGAAGGCTGCTGCTTGTCCATGTTACAGAGGCAACAAATGATACTCCAAGACCGAGACTTATGAGCTTGCCCTGTAATATGTAATCATTGCATGAGTAGGCTATCTGAGGAGTTTTCTTACATTTACTGAATATTGAATTGAACACTCCGGCGTAAGATGGAGTATCTGCAAGGTCAATGAATTTCTCGTCCATCATCTGTTCTACTGATATGTGTCCGGTATGGGCAAGTGGATGTGATGATGAAACGGCAAGGCAGATTTCTTCTGTCATAAGAAGATGTGCATTGTCTGGAATATCATAAGCTGATGAGACAGAGTCAATCAGCAGGTCACACCCTTTTGGTTCAGAAGATATTGAAAAGCTGACATGAGGGTGCTCATGGATAAAATCTTTAAGTACATTGCTGACAAGAACTGCACTTGAGCGGAGACAGAGCCTTATTTCGCCGGCATCTCCAAGACTTTCACTGACAGCACGCGCAGCATCTTCTGAAAGAGCCAGTATTCTTAATCTGTTGCAGTGGACATACGGTATTGTGATAATAACCCGCCGCAAGGATATGATAAATATAAAAAAGGTATTTGTCAATCCTGTGACAATATCACTTGTTATAGGACTGTTTCTTTTTATTACGGGAATTAAACTGCCAGGTGTAATAAACAGCACGATGGCTGGAGTTGCAGCACTTAATACACCTGCAGCCATGATAGTACTGGGATATTATCTGTCATGTGTCAGAATCTGTGACTTACTGCTTAATCCATCCCTGTATCTGGCATCGTTTGTCAGGCTTATAATAATTCCGTTGCTTACACTGCTTGTACTTTATATTATACCGGTGGGACATGGTCAGATTGGAATGATTACACTGATTGCTGCGGCAACACCAGTTGGAACGAGTACGGCAATATTTGCACAGAAATTCGGGCAGGATTATGAGCGGGCGGTCTGTATGGTCTGCCTGTCAACGCTGTTTTCAATTATTACGATGCCAGTTGTGATGTATCTGGCGCAGATGTGGATTATGTAGTTTAACTATTATTTTTGGTTATGGTTAGATAACCAACATGTATTTTACAGGAATAACACAATGGTATATTATACAGACATCAAAGGCAAAGGAGCCATGACCCGGAAGGGGTAATGGTTTCTTTGCTTTTTTGTGTATAAGATATCTTTGCAGGAAAATGTATAGTAAATGTGGCTATTCACAATATGAGAAAGAAAGGAACTAAAGTTATGGGAAATAACGGAATTGAATTGGAAAGAGATGGCTTTAAGAGCCGTACAGGTTTTATTCTTGCCTGTATCGGTTCGGCAGTAGGAATGGGAAATATATGGCGTTTTCCATATATGGTATCTGCATGGGGTGGTATGACATTTTTAATACCTTATGTAATATTTGTAATACTGATAGGTTCAACAGGTGTTATAGAGGAGATGGCACTTGGCCGTGCGACTAAGGGCGGACCTATTAAAGCATTTGGCGACTGTATGCAGATGCGTATAGGAAAGAGAAAAGCAGGTGAGGCAATTGGTTTTATTCCTGTGCTTGGCTCACTGGCTTTGGCAATGGGCTATACTGTAGTTGTTGGCTGGATATTCAAATATACTTATCTTGCATTTTCCGGAAAGCTTTCAGCAATGGGCAATGATATGTCAGCTATTGGTGGTATGTTTGGAAGTACAGCAAGCTCATTTGGCAATAATATGTGGCTTATAATCGCGATGGTTGTAACTGCTGTTATTATGGCACTTGGTATTGCAGGCGGAATTGAGAAAGCAAACAAGGTCATGATGCCTTTGCTTTTCATCATGTTTGTAGGACTTGGAATATATATCTTCACGCTTCCTGGTTCAAGTGCAGGTTATAAATACATTTTTACTCTTAATCCTAAGGGACTTCTTGATATAAAGCTCTGGATATATGCATTTGGTCAGGCGTTCTTCTCACTGTCTATCGCAGGTAACGGAACTGTTATCTATGGTTCATATCTTAGTGATAAGGAAAATGTTGTTACTTCAGCAAGAAATGTTGCTGTATTTGATACTATTGCTGCTTTATTAGCTGCATTTGTTATTATTCCAGGTATGGCAGCAGGCGGTGCCGAGTTATCTTCAGGTGGTCCCGGACTTATGTTTATCTATCTTGTAAATGTATTTAATGGTATGCCGGGTGGCAAGATTGTAGGAATTGTATTCTATGTATGTGTTCTGTTTGCCGGCATGAGTTCACTTGTTAATCTGTATGAAGCTCCGGTTGCAACTATTCAGGAGAAGCTTAAGCTTAACCGTGTTGCATCTGTTGGAATTATTGCAGTGGCTGGCTGTGTTGTGTCACTTGTAATACAGGGTATTGTATCAGGCTGGATGGACGCAGTATCTATCTATATCTGCCCACTTGGCGCAATGCTCGCAGCAATTATGTTCTTCTGGGTTGCAGGAAAGAAGTTTGCTGTTGATGCTGTTAATGCAGGTGCAGATAAGCCTATTGGAAAGTGGTTTGTACCACTTGGCAAATATGTCCTTGTCCCACTTTCACTTGTTGCACTTATTGCAGGTGCTTTACTTGGTGGAATTGGCTGATGGAGGTTTAGACTGGTTGATTGAGACTGGCGGATTGCAAAGCAATCCGCCTTTTTTGCGTGGTGGAGTGAGAAATAGCGGCGGATTGGACTTTGAGGTGGAGGGGAGGCAGGAGGAAGTCCAAAAGGAGCAGAAATGAAGTGGTAATCTAAAAGTAGACACCAACCCAATTATTGTAGACATTATTTATATATAAGAGTATCATTATTAGATAGATAGTAATAACAGGTGATTTTTTGAAACAACGGAGGCGATTAAGATGAAGTTTGGAATGAGAACACCCAGTATAAAGAAATCAATAAAGGCAAGAACAACCGGAAAAGCCAAGCGAGCTGTTAAGAAAGCTTTGATTCCAGGGTACGGAAAAAAATGTGCAGGATGGATTAAGAATCCAAAGAAAGCAGCTTACAATAAGGTTTATAAGAAGACGAGCTTTGGCATTATAGATTTATTTAAGTAACTGTCAGGAGGATTATGTCATGGAACGAGTAGTACAATTTTTAAAAGAAGCAGAGACATATTATTTGGCAACAGTAGAAGGCGACCAGCCAAGAGTTAGACCTTTTGGAACTGCACACATTTTTGAAGGGAAGCTGTATATTCAGACTGGAAAGGTAAAGGATGTTTCAAAGCAGATTCACGCAAACCCGAAGGTAGAAATCTGTGCATATAAAAATGGTGAGTGGCTTCGTGTAGCCGGAGAACTTGTAGAAGATGACAGAAGAGAAGCAAGACAGTCTATGCTCGATGCTTATCCATCTTTACAGAATATGTACTCAGCAGATGATGGAAATACAGAGGTGTTCTATTTAAAAAATGCGACAGCTACATTTTCATCATTTACACATGAGCCGGAAGTAGTGAAGTTTTAATGACTAAGGATGAATGGTACAGGCAGTTATTTGAGCGACTGGATAATTCCAAGTTCCGAAGCAGTTTCCATCTGAAGCAGAAAGATATTGATTACATAAATAAAAAAGGGTTGGAAACAATCAGACAACATGCAAAGGATTTTATTACAAAAAGAGAAGCTCCGGCATATATAGCAAATGATGGTAAACAGACACCAATGCGTGGTCATCCTGTATTTATTGCCCAGCATGCAACGGCAACATGCTGTAGGGAGTGCATCCGAAAGTGGCATAAAATGCAGCCGGGCAAGGAACTAAGTCAGGTGCAGCAGGATTATCTTGTAGATGTAATTATGACATGGATTCAACGAGAAATGGATAGACAATGATGGCAAAGTCAAAAGAATGTGCTCAGAGTGGGACTATTTAAGAAATGGTGGAAGGAATAGAGAAGAGGAGCTTCTTGCTAACTGCTATTTTAATTCTATGAAGCTGGCTAGGGATAATGGAATCAGGTCTATTGCATTTCCTTCCATATCAACAGGAGTATATAGTTTTCCGGTAGAGCTTGCAGCAAAGATTGCGGTACGTACAGTTGCCAGATTTCTGCAGGAGAATCCGGGGCAGTTTGATTTAGTGGAATGGGTGCTATTTGATTCTCATACAGAATCGGTGTATGAAGCAGAAGTTACGCTGTATTATAATATACGAATTTAGTTTATTTGAATCAAAGCAAAAAGCTCGAAAAGGAGAGAGTATTCATGGTTTTATTGGTTGTAGATGCACAGAATGGTATCGTGGATGAACGCTTATATGCGTTCAGAAAGTTTGTCAGTAATATCAAAAAGCTGATTGGAGCAGCTCGAGAACAAGGTATAGAAGTTATTTATGTACAACATGATGATGGACCAGGTACCGGATTCTCTATCGGGGATGATGAGTTTGAGGTATATTCCGAGTTTCAACCGATGCCTGATGAAAAACGATTTATCAAGTCCGTATGCAGTGCGTTCAAAAAAGAGAGTGGTCTGCTTGAGTATCTGACTGCAAAGGAAGAAAAAGATGTGATGATTTGTGGCATTATGACGGATTTCTGTATCAATGCCACGGTAGAGGCTGGTTTTGAGCATGGCTTACACATGATTGTTCCGGCATATGCAAATTCTACGCAGGACAATGAGTACATGACTAGGGAACAGGCTTACCATTACTATAATGAATTTCTCTGGCCTGAACGATATGCAGACTGCATACCAATGGACAGGGCATTGGAATTACTCAAAAAATGATATAGCGTAAACGGTCTTTGCTGAATACCTTTGTTACCGAAATACATTACATAAACTTCAAGATTATGTTGCAGTAAATTCAATAAATCAGTATCATATATTTATACATGCAAACAGCGTAGAAGTTTTAAAATATGAATGCGGAATAAAACAGAGGATATGAAGAACGATGAACCAGAGATAAAACCGGCATAAAAAAATCCTTTAATGGAGCATTACGAGTGTGATGGCCAGATAAACATGTTCAGGTATCTGGATAAATAATGCAGATATTTGTAGACGCAGACGCATGTCCGGTAGTAGACATCATAGAGAAAATAGCAGAAAAATTTTGAAAAAGTATCTTTAAACGCCCAAATTAGAAATATTACTCTTCTTCACTCTTCTTCAACTTCGAATAATAACTATCCGCAGTATAAAGCGCCGCCACCGGATTATGCCCCAATACACGGTCTTTCGTCACTGCTGTCGTAGTCAGTGCCTCGGAATATTTGTAAAACAGACTGTCATGCCCCACACAAAGTCCGACCACAACATTCAGGTCCGTCTTCGCCTTGTTCAGAAGCTTTGCCTGCAGGATCGGATTACACATATTCACACCGACACCTTCGCAGCATTCCGGGATGCCGACCGATGTCTTCTTCTGTGTTCCGGCTTTACAGCCGACACCATACACCTCAAAGCCATGTCTGCGCAGGATATCTGCCAGGATACGGCTTTCTTTCAACAATCCGACACAGGTTGCGATCCCGATCTTTTTCGCATTAATCTTCTTTGCAAAATCCATGATTTCTTCGACACGGGTATGTTTGCAGTAATTCTCATACTCTACTTCAGCTGCAGCGATTGTTACTTTGCGGTTCTCGTCTTCATTGTAGCATTCCATAGCTTCATTTAGAACTTCTTCATCCATGTGTGTTGTCAGACAGAAATCCGGATAGGTTTTATCCATTTTGTTGCAGTTTTTTACTGCGCAGTCGATACAGGACATGTCTTCTTTTTTCATTTTTTCATTCTCCTTTTGTATACCTTGGTATCTACAGAGGCTTGCCACTGGCAGATTCTCTAGATTAAGCTTTACTTTGTAAAATATCCTCTATTTATTTCATAATAACAAATACTTATACTACAGACAATGGTTTTCCGTTTTTATTCTCTTATTTTTTTCCTTTTGCAAACTGGAATTTGACAAGTACCTTATAGCTTCATATTTTCAAACCTATTATATCAATTTTTTCTTGATTTAATCATAAAAAATGCTATACCAGCAACTATTATGTATCCGAACAATGAAATAACAGATGATTCAATTCCAAACTCACCACCTGTGATGGCGAAATCTTTTGAATTAAGTACATATGTCATTACAGAATATTTATCCATTTTTTCCCCAATGGCTAATCCTCCACCAATAATCACAACGTTCCAGATAGCATGAACTATTCCGCTATTCCGGTAAATGCAACCCCTGCACTTAAAGTATTGAACATCTGATTTCCATTCATATTTGAGGATACATACTTACCGTTGAATATTAAAAGATAACTTCCTTTCCACGGAGAGAATATCATTTTCAACTAACAATTCGGTAATGTTCATAAAGAACTGACGGTATACGAATAAGATTATGCAGCGTAATATTTATTATATTGCATGTATAAATTGATTTACATAGAACAATGCAGCCCCGATAGCAGGAGTGTATTGTCCATTTGTGCCAACAAAAATGTGCTCTTTGTTTAATGCGAATGGTGAGGAAACATTGATATGTTTAGTCAGGTAGGCAATGTCGTCCTCTAAAAAATATGGTGCCAGATAACCACTGATGATAATAGGCGCATCAATAATTAAATTAATGTTTTTCATGGCAAAGGCCAGGTGATGGAGATAATCTTTCCAGATTTGTGTAAGCTGGGGAGATTTTTTTTCGCGTAAAAGAGAAAAAAAGTCTTTTATATTCATACCGGCAGCCTGTTCCAGAGCGTTGGCGGAACAGTAAGTTTCCAGACAGCCGCGGTTTCCGCAATAACAGAGCGGTCCATCTGGATTAATACAGATATGTTCGATCGTGCCGCTGTGCATAGAACTTCCCTGATGAATCTGGTGGTTTGTGATGATAGCGCCTCCGAGATTACGATTCAGTAGAAAGACAACGGCGCTGTCAAGTTCCGGGTGTTTCCATAATTCCAGAAAGGCAGCAGACTTTGAATCATGTTCCAAATAACATGGATAAGGCAGATAACGGGAAAAGTCCTCCAGTATCATGCCTGTATTGTTCATGATATTTCCATACAGCACAGTAGAGTGATCAGGGGAGGTGATTCCTTGTGTAGCGATGGAAACACCAAGTATCTTTTCTTCATCATACTGATTTGTGGCAATGAATTCTTTGATTTTATCGGTGACCTGCTTATAGTAATCCGGCGTGTTGGAATATGGAAATGGAATGGTATTGGTATAGAGTGTATTTCCGTACAGGTCAACGGCAGTGATATGGAACATATTCTTTAAAATACCAATGCCAATGGAAATTCTGAAGTCAGATACAATCTGAATCGCATTTGCTTTTCTTCCGCCGGTGGATTCGAAATATCCATTTTTTTCTATTAAGCCATCCTGCTCTAACAGGTTCAGATTCTGGCTTACGGTGGACAATCCCATCTGTAAATCCTGAACAATCTGGAGCTTGGATGTTATTTTTTTTCTGTAGATGTATTGATAAACTTTTGATCTGTTTATTTTTTTTACGCTGATATTGGTTAAACCTTTTTCACTCATAAGATTTTCCTGATTCTATTATGGTAGCTGTTTTATAAATTATATATTTGATATAGTCTGGCAGAGCTCAAAAACTTGTCAGATTTTCTTGATTATATTATTTCCTGAATTGTTATAGATAGAGTTAAGTTCTAGCTTTATGTATATTGTAGTATATAGAAAGTGAAAATGCAATAACGATAATAAGAACAGTAATGGTCAATATAACTGGTAAAAATGCATAAAATAAGATTAAAAAAATTATACTTTTTGTCAATAGACTTTTAGATAGGGAGGATATATACTCGACTTACAGTTGAGATATAAACGTAAGTTTGAAACATAATAAAAAGAAAACAAGGAGTATATATCATGAAATTATCACTGAATGGAATCAAAGAACAGGAAGCATGGGAAAAGGCCGGAATCACTCTGCCAGGTTATGACGTAGAGGCTGTTTCTGAGAAAGCGAAGAAAGAACCTGGTTGGGTACATTTCGGAATCGGAAATATTTTCCGTGTATTTATCGGTGGTATTGCTGACGGCCTTCTGGAAGAGGGCGTGCTTAACCGTGGCATTACATGTATAGAGACTTTTGATTATGATGTAGTAGACAAGATTTATGATCCATATGACAACCTGGGATTAAGCGTAATCCTGCATGGTGATGGAACACGTGAATACAAAGTAATAGGAGCTCTTGCAGAAGCAGTAAAAGCACAGTCTTCAGACCCGGCACACTGGAATCGGCTGAAAGAAATCTTTACCAGCAAATCCCTGCAGATGGTTTCCTTTACAATCACAGAGAAAGGTTACGCATTACAGAAAGCTGACGGGACATGGTTTCCGTTTGTAGAAGCTGATATCAAAAATGGTCCGGATAAAGCAACAGGTGCAATGGCAGTTCTGGTTGCGATGCTTTATGAAAGATATAAAGCAGGCAGATATCCAATTGCTCTGGTTTCCATGGATAACTGCTCACGGAATGGTGCGAAACTTCGTGAATCTGTACTGACTATGACAGAAGAGTGGAAGAAAGTCGGATTCGTAGATGAAGGATTCGTAAATTATGTAAGTGATGAGAAAATTGTTGCGTTCCCATGGACGATGATCGATAAGATCACACCTCGTCCAAGCGAGCAGATCGCAGCGGACCTTGAGAATCTTGGCATTGAGAATATGCAGCCGGTTATCACAAGTAAGAAAACATATATTGCACCATTTGTTAATGCAGAGAAACCGCAGTATCTCGTAATTGAAGATAACTTCCCGAACGGCCGTCCGGCTCTGGAGAAAGGTTTCGGTGTATATATGGCTGACAGAAATACGGTTAACCTTTCTGAGCGTATGAAAGTAACAGTATGTCTGAACCCTGTACATTCTGCAACAGGTCCGCTGGGTGTGGTTCTTGGATATGATCTGTTTGCGCATATGCTGAACACAAACGAAGATATGATGAAGATGGCGCGTATGATTGCTTATGATGAAGGTCTTCCGGTAGTCGCAAACCCGGGAATCCTTTCTCCGCAGGCATTTGTGGATGAACTCTTTAATGAGCGTTTCCCGAATGAGTATTTGGGAGATACAAACCTTCGTCTGGCCGTAGATGTATCTCAGATGGTTGGTATCCGATTCGGTGAGACAATTAAAGCATATGTAGCGAAATTCGGAGACGCCTCCAGACTGACAGCTATTCCTTTGGGAATCGCAGGATGGCTTAGATATATGCTTGGTGTGGATGATGAAGGAAATAAATTTGAACTTGCACCAGACCCAATGAACGAGGAACTTCAGGAACAGTTTAAGGATATCGTAGTTGGAAAAACGGAGACATTCAAAGATCAGCTCAAACCGATCCTTTCCAATGAGCGTCTGTTCTTCACTGACCTTTACAAAGATGGAGTTGGTGAAAAGATTGAAGAAATGTTCCGCGAAATGCTCGCAGGACCTGGGGCTGTAAGAGCAACAATACATAAATATGTTGGCTGATTGTAGGTATAGTGATAATGAAAAAATCGGCGCCCTACAAAATTATGTAAGTATGCCGAGGTCTCGAAGTGATTGAGAAACTTTTGAATATAAAATGTAATAGAAGTAGAGGTTCAGGAGGAAAAAGAAAATGACAGAACCTTTACAACTGAAGATAGTGACCTTGGAACGACAGAAAATCCATTAACCAGAAACCGCTACGATTATACAACCAATAATCCGTTGAATTACAGTGATCCGACAGGACATTCCTTGTGGAGCAGGATTAAGGGTGCAGCTAAGAAAGCAGCAAAAAATATAGGTTCTATAGAAATAGAAGGACGATCGATGGATATGCAAATGCATGAAATTTATAGTGAACAAATTGCCCAACAATTAATCCAAAAAGCATATATTCCGTTACAAGGGGAAGTGACTTTTGAGGACGTAAAGAATGGATATGAACGATATTTTAAAAACCCAAATAAAGGAACAATTGTAGAATATACTATGCACATTATATTTGATAAAATCTGTGAGTAAAGAAGCTTGCATAAAAGCTAAGTAAGTTATTAATAAAATTGTGTAATTTATTTCTCATGGAAATTCATCTCCTTTCTGTTTACGATGTCATTATAGAATACGAAAAGAATTATTACTTGCCAAAATAACAGAATATATAGTCAAAAATTGCTTAATACAGTGACAGATTAAAATATCCTGCAATACTGTCATTGGTCAATTTATTTATACAATTTAATATTGGAATATTTTACAACTATGACACAAGTATGCAACATAATAAACGAATGCTTTTGATAGAGTAATGATACACAATATCAGTTACAAAGAAGCAGGAGGATAGAAAGTGGACATGATACAAAATAAATGTTGCAGACATGGGGCAAGTTTACGTCGAAGGAGACGCAGGCGTAGAAAAATACTGCGTTCTATCATATTTTCCTGTAGTATCATAGCTGTGGCTGTATTTGTGGCTGTTGGAAGCAGTATGATAAGATCAGGTGATGGCAGGACAAATAGATATGATGTTGAAGCCGGAAATAATACATATGATAATGCTGTTATAGAAAATAGCAAAATCTCTGGAAAGAATAAGATACAAAATAATCAGTCGATGCTTGATGATATAATGAACAGCACCCAATATCCAAAACAGCTAAAGGACCTTGCTTTGAAGAATGAAGAGGCACTTGAGTTTGTGTATGATTATCCGGCGGAACATGTGAAGGAACACACAATTGATTTGACAGAAGAAGCGTCTATGGATAGTGTTCCGTTATTTGTGCAGTGGGATAAACGCTGGGGCTACAAAAAATATAGCGGCAATTTCTTTGCAGCAAGCGGATGCGGTCCCACTACACTTTCGATGGTAGTGGTTTATCTGACGCACAATAGGGAGGCATCACCTATTGCAGTAGCAAAGTATTCAAAGGAAGCCGGTTACAGTGTAGATGGATCGGGAAGTTCATGGACGCTTATAAGTGAAGGCTGCAGGCACTACGGCGTAAAAGCAAAGACAGTGGCGCTGGATGAGAGCAGAATGAAGGCAGAGCTTGATGCAGGACATCCTATTGTGATAAATGTAGAACCGGGAGATTTTACAGATACAGGACATTTTATGGTTATAACAGGCTATGATGATGAAGGATTTTCAATAAATGATCCAAACAGCATTGAAAAAAGTGGCAAAAGGTGGTTATTCAAAAATATATCATCTCAGATTAGAGCTGTCTGGAGTATGTATGTGTGAGAATATATTTGTATAAGTGCCGGTAAAACATCCTATTATTGAGTTAAATAACAGGGTGTTTTTTACAACTATGACACATCTTTATGCTATAATAATTCTATCATAATCATAGAAGAGGAGCAGCTTATGACCAGTATTCTCATAGTGGAAGATGACAACGACATAAATAATTTAATATGCAACACCCTGAAGGCAGAGGGATATCAATGCGAAAGAGCGTTTGATGGCAAGGAAGGGGCGGACAAAATTGAGCAGAACAGATATGATCTGCTGCTGCTTGATATTATGCTTCCTGAGATAAATGGTTATGAATTGCTTGACTATGTCAGGAGAATTGGGGATACTCCGGTCATAATAATATCTGCCATGGGACAGGTGGATGAAAGGATACGCGGGCTTCGTATGGGCGCGGATGATTACATATGCAAACCATTTCAGATAGGGGAGCTGCTTGCGAGAGTGGAAACCGTATTAAGGCGCACTCAGCGCATGGCAGAGCGTCTGGAAATAGAGGATGTAGCTATAGATCCTAAATCACGTACAGTGACAAAGGCAGGTGAGCAGGTAGAGCTCACAGTAAAGGAATTTGACCTGTTGTATGAGCTTATGAAGAATAAGAATGTTGCACTCAGCAGGCGCAGGCTTTATGAACTTGTATGGCAGGAGGAGTATACCGGGGAGACAAGGACACTGGACTCACATGTACAAAGACTAAGAAAAAAGCTTGACTGGAATGAAAAGATTGTCACAGTTTTCAGGATTGGCTATCGTCTGGAGGTTCGCGGATGAAATTTTTCTATAAAATGTTTCTTGGAATGACAGTGATACTGGCTGCTGCCCTTGGAATGATAGAATATGTGACTCTATCATACTCACTGGAGCATGCAGTGAAAAGGGAGCAGGACAGTGCACTTTCACAGCATCAGATGATAAAATACTCGATTGAAACTGTCATACTTAATATGAAGAGTGAAGATGTGGATAAGGAGCTTACAGATATGATGTCGCAGTCGGCAAAATCCATTGTTGGAGATGAAGGAGGAATGTATCTTGCTGATGATGATGGAAAAAGGATATATGCCAATTCATGTAATTATGAGCAAAAGGATATAAAGGTAAAGGATGGTACGCTTACATACAGTATAGTGTCAAAAGAGAATACTAAAGATACCGGTGAAAAGCAAAGTGGCAGATATATCCATGTCAAAAGCAGCTTTAAGCTGAATGATAACAGGTATATTCTGATAACGGAAAGTGATATTACACCGGTTTTCGATGAGTCAAAGGAGCTTAGGTATAGATGTAGCATGTACTACATTGTTATACTTGCTGTTGGTATGATGGTCATATTGATACTTTCCTGGATGATTACAAAGCCTCTTGCCGGATTAACAGCCACCACCAAAAAATTTGCAGATGGTGATTACACAGCAAGAAGTGATGTAAAGACAAAGGATGAAGTAGGTGAGCTTGCGAGGGCTTTCAACGAGCTTGCGAAAAACCTTGAAAGCAAAGTTTATGAACTTCAGATGGCGGCAAAGAAGCAGGAGGATTTTACTGCAAACTTCGCACATGAGCTCAAAACCCCAATGACATCAATTATAGGATATGCCGATACCCTGTATCAGAAAAAACTGTCTGAGGATGAGGTGCACAGTGCTGCCGGAGTCATACTGAATGAGGGCATGAGGCTTGAAGCATTATCATTTAAGCTGCTGGAGCTTATCACTCTTGATAAAAATGATTTCAGGCTTGAAGAAACAAGAATATCTGAGATTATAGCAGATTGTGTGGAAACCGCACATGAAGCGGCAAGAAAGCATAATACAGAGATTGTGTACAGTGCGGATGAGGCATGGGTGTGGCTGGAATATGATCTGTTTAAGACCATGCTTCTTAATCTGATAGACAATGCAGTGAAATCAGGAGGCAGCAAGGTAGATGTATCAGGCAGACTTATTTCGCACAGTATTTATCGTATTGCAGTTTCGGACAATGGAAGAGGAATACCGCCTGAAGATATAGAGCGCATTACAGAGGCTTTTTATATGGTTGACAAGTCACGATCAAGAAGTGAGCATGGAGCAGGGCTTGGGCTTGCACTTGCACTTGTATCAAGGATTGCTAAGCTGCATCATATAAAAATCCATTATGAGAGTGAGTCAGGTAAAGGAACCAAGGTGTATTTTGACATGAAAGCGGAGGCATTGGATGAGAAGTAAGCATTTATCAGTGCGCAAATGTATTGATAAAAAACCGGATAAAATCAAGGGAATAGTGTGTATATGCATTATTCTGGCAGTTGTATGTGCGGGAAATATGATACCGAATTATCTGATTTCACTTAAAGCAGCAAAAATTGCCAAAACGAGTACTACAATAAGCAACGCAGATATAAGCCCATACAGCCATTCTATTTCAGCTGAAGAGAGGCTTACTAAGATGATGTCTCTGATGCAGGATAATGTAAATGAGCTGTGGAATGGGAAATATAGTGAGAAAAGGGAACCGTTGGATACTGAGATTCCGGTGGGACAGGCTTATACGGCTATTAAGACTTTTCTGAAGGGTGCCTGTGAGCTGCAGAAGCAGTCAGGTATTATGCAGATGCTCGGTGAAGACGATATAGTTATGCTCCAAAGCCTTGAAAGTAACTATTCAAAGGATACAGACAGCGAAACAGAACAGACATATGAAGCAGCTCCTTGGCAATATGGTGCAGCAGTTGCTTTGGATGATAGCTTTGACAACACAATATCAGATTATTTTGTAACATCGGATATAAGCAAGGAATTATCGGCGTGGATATTTATAATATCATTTGAAGATACGAGAATGCTGGCTGCTGTTGATGCGGTGCTTGGAGTACCGTTTTATATTACATATTATTGTGCAGATGTGGATAGTCCTAAGGCACAGGCTGCAGTGATGAGAGATTTATATGCAAAGACATATGGCAGTGATTATTCTATGGGTTATCCAAAAGAGTCTGAATCAAAAATAGATTCTTCCTTTGAGACAAATATAATAGAGAATTTTTATTATGGGAATAATTATACGCAAGGGGATGATGAATATACCGGTTTTGAACCTTATGTATACTCTTGTTCATCGGACAAGCTGCAGATGGAATATCAGGTTATTACAAGAATCCAAAGATTTGAAAAAAAGGGAAAGCAAGTGTCATCATATAATTCGCGTATTAATATATGTTTGTACTAACCAGACTAAAAAGCTCTCTGTGCAATGCACGGGAGCTTTTTAAATTGCATGCAAGCATCAATGATACCTTTTGACCCTCATTTCATAATAATTATAACAGTATCATTTAGTGCATGATTTGTACAATTTATTACATTGCTCTTTACAAGGGTTTTGTTATATCTTAGATGTAGCAACGCAGTTATTGTTCTTGGTTTTATATATTAATAATTGGAAAGTGAGGAAAAATATGAACGCTGATATGAAATGGCTTGATAATCCGGAAGTGTTTAAGGTAAATCAATTGGAACCACATAGTGATCATTGCTATTATCTGGATTATTCGGACATGAAAAAAGAAAAAAATCCATTATTACAGTCATTAAATGGTCAATGGGAGTTCGCTTACAGCAAAAATGTGATGGAAAGACCTGTTGATTTTTATAAGGAAACATTTGATGCATCAGGATTCGATAAAATTATGGTTCCGGGACATATTGAACTGGCTGGATATGATAAAATACGTTACATCAACACTATGTATCCGTGGGAAGGAAAAGAGTACCACAGAGGAGCATATAGTATGGAGGCAACAGGAGCAGAAGAAGGAATGTTCTCAGAAGCACAGTACAATCCGGTAGGCTCTTATATCAAATACTTTGATTTGGATAAGAACATGTGTGGAAAAAGAATCCATATATGCTTCGAAGGTGTAGAAGAAGCTATGTATCTGTGGCTTAATGGTCAGTTTATAGGTTATGCAGAGGACAGCTTCACACCTTCTGAGTTTGAACTGACACCATATATTAA
>ENA-OQHF01000264-OQHF01000264.1-human-gut-metagenome-genome-assembly--contig:-NODE-264-length-33987-cov-5.503603_pt1 | contig 33987 bp, 32 predicted proteins | sample MGYA00242559_ERZ504709 | MGnify/ENA primary metagenome ERZ504709 (study PRJEB26092, sample SAMD00036203) | human gut metagenome | host: Homo sapiens | study: EMG produced TPA metagenomics assembly of... | reverse complement strand
TTTTTCAGGAAGGAAATCAAGAGTTTTTTCGATTACCTGACGCAGTTTTGGGGTAGTATCAATATGATTTCCCCTGCGGATCTCATCGGTAATGGCTTTGGCGAGTTCCTCACAGTATGGTTCATCAGAATTTTCACAGAGCATTCCCGCAAGCTCCTCTCTGGAAATGGTATCCAGACGCTGGGCTGCACTGATGCCGGTTTCCTGATTCAGGCGCAGATCCAGAGGTCCGTCTGTTTTAAAAGAGAAACCTCTTTTGGGGTTATCAATCTGCATGGATGAAACACCGAGATCTGCCAGAATAAAGTCAAATCCTCCAACCTCTTTGGCAATCTCATCAATGGTGCAGAAGTTCTGAAGCTTTACTGTCAGCAGTTCTTCCCCGAATCCCTGCTCTGCCAGACGTTTCTTTGTTTTGGCGGATTCCTCAGGGTCTACATCTGTTGCATAAATATGGCCCTTGCCATTCAGACACTGAAGCATCGCTTTCGTATGGCCGCCATAGCCCAATGTGGCATCAAATCCGGTTTCGCCCGGCTGGATATTAAGAAAATCAAGGATTTCCTTAACCATAATGGAGATATGCATTCCCGCCGGGGTATTTCCTTTCTGAATCACGTGTTCAATGGTATCTTTATATTTCTCAGGCTGTAATTCCTTGTATTTCTCTTCGAATTTCTTCGGATATTTTCCTTTATAACGGACACGTCTTTTATGTGGTGTCTGGTTCTGGTTTTCCATAAAATCCCCTTTTTGTTTTTTATTTCTGTGTGATACCAGTTACTTCATAGCCGGCTTCTTTGATCACTTCGCGGATCTTATCCTCGTCCAGTTTCTCCGGAGCATGGATCACTGTGGTTCCTTTTTCATGGGAGGAAACTACATCTTCCACTCCAAATGCCTCTTTTACTGCCTTTGTCACATGTGCTTCACAATGTCCACACATCATTCCTGTTACGTTTACTGTGATTGTTGTCATTTCTTTGTTCTCCTTGTTTTCTTTTATATTTTCCTGATCTTTTGGATCATGAATTTCACTGTTGCAAAAGTCTGGATTCTCTGCCTTTAGACTTTTGTTTTCTGTTACGTTTTTCATTTCTGCATTAGCTGAAATATAATGGATTTCTTCCACATTCTGTTTTATTTTTTTGTCTCTGGAAGCATCATGTACCTTAAAGAGATTCAGTCTCAATGCATTGGTTACCACACAGAAACTGGAAAGACTCATGGCAGCTGCACCAAACATGGGGTTCAGTGTCCATCCGAAAATCGGAATCCATACACCGGCTGCCAGTGGAATACCGATCACATTGTAGAAGAATGCCCAGAAAAGATTCTCATGGATATTTCTCAGTGTCGCCCGGCTTAAACGTATGGCAGCAGGTACATCACTGAGCCGGCTCTTCATTAATACCACATCTGCGGCATCAATGGCAACATCTGTTCCTGCACCGATCGCAATACCGATGTCTGCCCTGGTAAGTGCAGGGGCATCATTGATTCCGTCTCCTACCATGGCAACCTTTCCCTGTTCCTTCAGAGAACGGATCACACTTTCCTTGCCATCCGGAAGGACACCTGCAATTACATCGTCCACTCCTGCCAGTGCTCCGATCGCTTTTGCTGTGCGTTCATTATCACCGGTAAGCATTACTACCCGGATTCCCATGTTCTGCAGTTCTTTTATTGCCTGAGGGCTGTCTTCTTTTATAACATCTGCCACTGCAATCATGCCGAGAAGCTTCCCGCCTTTTGCAAAAAGAAGTGGTGTTTTTCCTTCTCCTGCAAGTTTTTCTGCTTGCTTCATTAGTTCTGGTGATACAGAGGTTTCATTGCTGATAAATTTCATATTTCCGCCTGTAACCATCTCATGATTTACTACTGCACGAAGTCCGTTTCCAGGAAGAGCCTGAAAATCAGAAACCTTCTGTAAGACAATTTTTTTCTCTTCTGCTCTGGCAATAATGGCTTTTGCAAGAGGATGTTCACTCTTCTTCTCAAGTGCATAGGCATAGCCTAAAAGCTCTTCCTCTGAGATTCCCTTTGCAGGAACCATATCTGTCACCTGCGGTTCACCCTTGGTGATAGTTCCTGTCTTATCTAATGCAACGATCTGGATCTTACCTGCTTCCTCCAGGGATACTGCTGTTTTAAACAGGATTCCGTTTTTGGCCCCCAATTCCGTTTCCTACCATAATGGCAACCGGTGTGGCAAGCCCAAGGGCACAGGGACAGCTGATGACCAGAACAGAAATACCTCTGGCAAGTGCATATCCGAACTCTTTTCCTGCCAGCAGCCAGACAATGGTGGTGACAACCGCAATACTGATAACTGTCGGAACAAAAACTCCGGAAACCCTGTCTGCGATTTTGGCAATAGGTGCTTTTGTTGCAGCCGCATCACTGACCATCTTAATAATCTGGGAAAGAGTAGTGTCCTCACCTACCCGGGTAGCTTCGCATCTGATAAATCCGGACTGGTTTACGGTTGCAGCAGAGACTGCATCTCCCGGATTCTTGTCAACAGGAATACTCTCCCCTGTAAGTGCCGCCTCATTGACAGCACTGTTTCCCTCAAGGACCACTCCGTCCACCGGAATGTTCTCACCGGGACGTACCACAAAAACATCACCTTTTCGGACCTGTTCGATGGGCACTGTAGCTTCCTGTCCATCCCGGACAACAACTGCTGTCTTAGGTGCCAGCTTCATCAGACCTTTCAGTGCATCCGTTGTCTTCCCTTAGAACGTGCTTCAGCATTTTCCAACTGTGATCAGGGTAAGGATCATGGCTGCAGATTCAAAATAGAACTCCATCATGTAATTCATAACTGCTGCAGAATCTCCGTCCACCTGTGCCCTTGTCATTGCAAAAAGTACATAAACACTCCACAAAAAAGGATGCCATGGAACCAAGTGCTACAAGGGTATCCATATTTGGTGCACGATGCCACAGACTCTTAAAGCCGCTGATAAAAAATTTCTGATTAATGACCATTATGATTCCGGCGAGAAGAAGCTGCACCAGTCCCATGGCAATATGATTATCATTAAACCATGCCGGAAGAGGCCAGTCCCACATCATATGTCCCATGGAAAAATACATCAGCACAAGCAGAAAGCCTACAGATGCGATCAGCCTTCGTTTCAGTGCCGGTGTTTCATGGTCTTCCAGTGCCTCCTCTGCCGCAGAAGCAGATATCTGTTTTTCGGATGCCCCCTTTAAGGATGCTCCATAACCTGCATCCTGTACTGCCTTGATGATCGCACCTGCACCGGCAGTTCCCTCTACTCCCATGGAGTTGGTCAGCAGACTGACCGAACAGGATGTCACCCCCGGAACCCTGGATACGGCCTTCTCCACTCTGCTGCTGCAGGCTGCACAGCTCATTCCGGTTACATTGTATTGTTCCATTTCTATTCCTCCTACGACTTATTGTTCCTTACCTGATATCTACTGCTCTGTTTCTTTGCAGTTCCCGGATCTTTATTCTGCTGTACTCTGATGCTATAACCGTCTGAACACAGCTTTCACTTCATCAGTTTCTGCAAAGTAGCCACCAGTTCATCGATCGTCTCATCCTTGCCCCTGCGGATATCTCTTGCCACACAGTTGCGGATATGGCTGGCAAGCAGTTCTTTGTTAAATGCGTTCACTGCTGCGTTGACTGCTGCGGACTGGATCAGGATATCGTTACAGTACGCATCATTCTCCAGCATACCGATAATCCCTCGGATCTGTCCTTCCACACGTTTAAGACGATTGATCAGCTTCTTTCTCTCCTCCTCAGAACGCATTGTATGTTTTGTGCAACAGGGACAGACTTTTTTCTCCTGTGTATCTGCCATAGGGGAAATCCTCCTTCTGATTTTTATGTACTCTCGGAATCTTTTTGTACTTGATTTTATGAGAAGATTTTTTGTCAGATGTGCCCGAATTTTTGAGGCGTACGCGGTGCGTACGTTGATAAAATTCGGGTGCATCTGGCGAAAAATCAGCCATAAAAGCAAGTGCAATAAAGACTCCGAGAGTACATTTTTATAAATAAGCTCTGTTTTATATAAATTTCTGAAACATATAACGATTTCAAAATACCCTTACGGGGTATCTTTACAGTAGTCACTATATACCCTTATGGGGTATTTGTCAATACTGTTTTTTCATATCGGAAACAAGTGGTGTGTGAACAGTAACAAAGATTACCGTGAACAGAGTAAGCAACAGTAACACAAAAAAGAGCTCTCACAGAAAATAACCGCCGGTAATATTCTGCCGGTAATTATTTTTCGCGAAAGCTCAAAGACCTATACTCTATGCACTTTTCTTCTGACAAAATAAAAACAGGTGACCTGCATAATGATCGTCAGCATCCAGGATGCAGGATAGGAAATAAACAGAACAGCCAGTGATCTGTGATGCGGGAATATTCCAAATATCCATACGATCCTGGTTCCTACTGTTCCGATCACTGACAGGATCATTGGAACGCCGGAATGTCCCATTCCACGCAGGGCACCCGGAAACAGATCCATAATCCCGCAGAGAAAATAAGGTACGGTAGTGTAAGACAGGATTTCCAGTCCGCAGCGGATCACTTCCGGATCGGCAGTATAAATCTTAAGAATCTCAGAACCGAAGAAATATGCACCGCATCCAAGGGAAAAGGAGGTAACTACGGAAATAATAAGACAGTCGACCAGAACCTTATCCATACGTTTAAATTTATGCACACCATAGTTCTGACTGGTAAAACTCATACACGCCTGTGTGACAGAGTTCACCGCCACATACAGAAAGCCAAAAATATTATTGGCCGCCGTATACCCTGCCATGGCGGTCGATCCAAAGGAGTTAACCGAGGACTGAAGCAGAGCATTTGACAGATTAATGACTGTGCTCTGGATCCCGGCCGGAATCCCAACCTGGAAAATCTGTTTTAAGTAAACAGTATTGATCCTTAATTTTCCAAAATGAAGCTGGTAGCTGGTTTTCGATGTACGCAGACATCTGAGTACCAGAATGCAGGAAATTAACTGGGAGATCACAGTAGCAATGGCTACACCCGCCACATCCATATGAAACATGATCACGAGGATCAGATTCAGTACGGCATTTACAACACCGGAAATAACCAGAAAGATCAGTGGACGTTTCGTATCTCCTACAGCCCGCAGAATCGCAGCTCCATAATTATAAAGCATAAAAAACGGCATACCCAGAAAATAGATTTTCATATACAGTGCAGACTGTCCAATCACATCATCCGGGGTACCCATCAGTTCCAGAGCCCATCTGGAAAAAATCAGTCCCACAAATGCCATGACTATACCGCTTACCAGTGCAAGAGTTACAGCCGTATGAACGGTATCTGACATTTCCCGGTCTTTTCCTGCCGCATAGAACCGGGCAGCAAGTACATTCGCACCAAGTGAGATACCAATAAACAGATTGGTAAACACATTGATCAGTGCTGTGGTTGAGCCTACGGCTGCAAGTGCCTGACTTCCGCTAAATCTTCCCACCACTATGATATCCACAGCATTAAACATCAGCTGCAGGATTCCGGACAGCATCAGCGGCAGTGAAAAGGAAATCAGCTTGTCCATGATGGTTCCGTTACACATATCTATTTCGTATTTATTTTGTTTCACTTTTATCTTCCACCCTCTATATCCAAATTGATATGGGCTTCTGTAGAAGTCCTTTATATTACTGTTTGTAAACAGTTAGTATTTTTCAATGTTCTTATTCTGCAAGGCTTCCGAAATAATAGAATCCCTTACAGGTATCCAGTTTTACTTTCACATATTTACCGATCAGATCCTGACATCCCGGGAAATGGACCAGAAGGTTATATTCTGTTCTTCCTGTGAAGATGCCTTTCTCCCTGCTTTCTTCCTCTACAAGAATTTCCTGAACAGTTCCCTCAAAACGGGAAGAGGCTTTTCGCCCTTTCTCCTGAACCAGAGCAAGAAGACGGTCAAAACGGTCTTTTACCACATCCTCAGGCACCTGATTTTCCATTTTTGCAGCAGGTGTACCGCTTCTTTTGGAATAAATAAAGGTAAATGCAGAATCAAAATCGCATTTTTCCACAACATCCAGGGTATCCTGGAAATCCTCTTCCGTTTCTCCCGGAAAACCAACGATAATGTCTGTTGTCAGGGAAATATCCGGTACTGCCTTACGGATCTTGTCTACAAGCTCCAGATAGTTTTCTTTGTCATAACGGCGGTTCATGATCTTTAAGATTCGGCTGCTTCCGGACTGCATGGGAAGGTGGAGGTGATGGCACACTTTTTTGCTCTCTGCCATTGTCCGGATCAGTTCATCAGACAGATCCTTCGGATGGGAAGTCATGAAACGGATTCTCTTTAATCCTTCAATTGCTTCCACCTGTTTCAGAAGCTGTGCAAAAGTAACAGGATGTTCCAGTGTCTTTCCATAGGAATTAACGTTCTGTCCCAGAAGCATAACTTCTGTCACACCGTCAGCTACCAGACCCTTGATCTCTTCTATGATCGCCTCCGGTTCGCGACTCTTCTCTCTTCCTCTTACATATGGTACAATACAGTAACTACAGAAATTATTGCAGCCAAACATAATATTGACACCCGTTTTAAAGGAATACTTACGGTCAGCAGGCATACCCTCCACGATTTCATCAGATTCCTTCCAGACATCAATGATCTGTCCCTCCGTATTTAAGCTTCTGTAGAAAAGCTCCGGAAACTTATGGAAGTTATGGGTACCGAAAACCAGATCAACAAAAGAATATTCTTTGTGGATCTTCTCAATTACTTCCGGCTCCTGCATCATGCAGCCAAACAATACAATCTTCAGTTCAGGATTCTTTTTCTTAATACTTTTCAGATGGCCGAGATGACCGTAAATCTTCAGATTTGCATTCTCCCGGACTGTGCAGGTGTTATAGATGACAACATCTGCATCTTCTTCCCTGGTTACTTCTTTATAGCCAATACGTTTCACGATACCGGCCACTGTCTCCGTCTGCAGGGAATTCATCTGGCAGCCTGCATTCTGGATAAAGAAAGCTGGCTCCTTTTCATATTTTTCCTTCACAAGTTCTGTACATTTATTGATATATTCTAACTGTATTTTACTTTCCTGTGTATTATTCACTATTGATTCCTCATCTTTCTGTTTACAACATTTCGGGGCACTCTTTTTATCATACAGAATCTACGGCTTTATGTCAAACGCTAATCTATGTTTTTATTACTTTTTATTTTCGGATACTGTTTTTCTTTGACTGTGTGAAGGATTTATGCGTTTGCCAATATGCCGCTGTTAAGAGAGTAAAGATATTCAAGTGGAATCAGACGCAGTTCTTCCATATCGTCTTTGCGGTATTCCGGAATCTCAATTGCCAGAGAGGGCTGACGGATCACTTCCGCATAAAACTGTTCCGGAGATCCCATCTCAGGTTTTGCTCCGGCTTTTTTGACTCTCGCATCCACCTGCAATCCCTTTTTCCAGACGATAGCCGGAACATTTCTGTAAATGCCTTGCCATTCTGTAATTTTTCTGATTGTAAGCAAAGCCTTTCTCCTGTCTGCAGTAAACGATCTTCCCTCTGGAATAACTGAATGTAAGCAGGCCAAGGCTTGAATATTCCTGAAAAATGCTGATCAGGGCACGAGTCTCATTCTCGCTGGCTGGCTCCTGATTCACTCTTTTCCGCTGATAATAATTTGTCGGAAAATTTCTGCGCAGATCAATTCCCCTGGCATTACATTCATACTCTTCCACAGGCCTGTCCTGCATTTTCAGCATTTGTCTGTGGATGGGATTATGTATGGCACTATATCCATATTCACATATCTCATAGCTGTCAGGATTCAGTATGGGGATCATACAGATACGAACCTTATCCAGAAGTTTACGAACTTCATAATTTTCTCCGATGATCCAGTTGCTTTCATAGAATCTGCAGTAATCTTTTGCAATGGATAAAAGATATTCAGGGAGATTTCCGTCTCCGCTTTCCACTCCGCTCAGACAGATAATACAGGTATCACCCTTTCCAATCTCAAGCATGGGGATCATTCTGTCATCATGACTTCTTCCGATCACTCTGAACTGGACAAAATTTCCATATCTCTGTCCGAGTTCCCACAATGCGAAGTATATTTTTTCATAAGTTCCCATCCGTTCTGTTGACATACATTCTTTCCTCCTTTTTGGCAAATGTTCAGCAACCTGGATCAGATTCCGGATTCTGACCTGTATGGACGGCTGAATGGCTGCCTTATTATTATATATATGAAAAGAGACAGGCCATAAGACCTGTCTCTTAAAAATAATTGGATTATATTTACATTTCTTTTTTACGTCTTCTTATCAGTACGTAACCACCTGCAAGAACAGAAGCTGCAGCAAGAGCCAGCATAGTTCCGATCGGTGATTCATCACCTGTGGATACTGCTGATTTCGCTGTTCCGTTTGTTCCATCTGCATAGGTGGTAGGAGTTACATCTGTAGTTCCTCCATCTGTAGTTCCGTCGCCGGATCCTGTTCCGTCTCCGTTTGTTCCGTTTGCACCTGGTGTGGTAGTGGCCTGTGTCAGAGGAGCTGCCTTGAACTGATAGGGCAGAACTTCGGAAGCATCTGTTTCCTGCCAGTCATTTCCACTGTATACCTGTTTTGCATATTTAATGTAAATAGTATATGCTTTCTCGGCATCTGTATAAATACCGCTCTTGGCACCAATTTTCCAGGATGTGTTCCAGGTTGACGGGTTAGAAGACATACTCCATCCTACAGGTACCCATCTGACATCACCTTCTCCCGGATTATTGTTTTGTGTACCTGCACCGATTACCTTGAAGTCATAGAAAGTATTCGGATAGAACACAAGTGCTTTCTCAAATCCCTGTACAACACTCTCTTTTACATCGGGTACTACTGGAGTATGAGATGGTGTAGGTGTAACAGGACGTTCTTTTGAATCAGGCTGGAACATTACAGAGCCATAATTACTCTTATCCTTATCACTGATCACACATACATAAATATCAACATCATAGTCAGGAAGATCAGTAACTTTTGCTGTTACATTTGTATCAGCCTCAATAGGAGCACCTACTCTGGAAGTATCGATTGTTGGTGCTTTCTCACCACGTTTTACCCAGTCAATATAATAGGTACCTTTTACATTTGACTGGAACTTAATTTTAACAGTACCACTTCCTGACCATTTGCATTCTTTTCCTGTTACTTTCAGTTTTTCTTCTGCAGGAGTTGGTGTAGGGGATTGTTCTGTTGCACTGACTAAAGTTCCGTCTTCTCCGATTTTAAGGCTGGAATCTCCCTCATATGTAATCTGAGAAAGAACATCCGCCAGTTTCACATCAGTAACAGCGTCACCCAGCTTTACTACTGTTCTTCCGGCGTTAGCCTCCTGAACAGCAACACCAATGGCAGAACCTGTAACAGCACCGCTTACATTGATCACACCGTCTTTGGCAAGCACAAGGTTACTTGTAGCTTCAAAAGAATTTGTAACGGTATTTCCTGTAACACTTAAGGTTCCCTGAATATTTACAGTTCCTTCACTGTAAATTGCACCGCCGGCTGCAGCGGAGTTTGCTGTAATTGTGCCATTCTGAAGATATACATTTGCACCGGCTGCATTATTAATCGCACCACCATTTCCTGCCGTGCTGTTTGCTGTGATCGTACCTCCTAAAAGATATGCATTCGCACTGTTGTTGATTGCACTGCCATCTCCTGTTGTAGTATTACCTGTCAGAGTTGCTCCATCAGATAAAGCATAGTTACCACTTATCACTTCAACAATAGAACCAGTAACCCCTTCACCAGTTCCATCAACAATTAAAGTACTGTTAACAGCGCCTGTTGCCGCATCTTCTGCCGAACCTGCCATCTGAAGATTACCACCATTTACAGTAAACATGCTTCCGATAAATCCTGCCGCACGTTTAATAGTCGCATCTTCTGCTGCAACCAGCATAATATTTTTATTAGAAGGAACATCAACCGTAGCACTGATTTCAATATCACCTTTTACTTTGACGTACTTTGTCTCATCGGTCATATCTGCACTTTCAGGTACTGCCTCAAATGCTTCAGCAAGTGTTGAATAAGAATGTCCATCAACTATAATAGCAGATCCTGCCTCAGCAGCCTGCTCATCAGTTTCTTCAGCAGCCGGTGCCTCTGTAGGATCAGCTGTTGTTTCGGCAGGAGTTTCAGCCGGATTTTCCGGAGTCTCGGCTGGATCTTCGGCTGGTTCCTCAGGAGTTTCAGCCGGATCTTCAGAAGGTTCTTCTGTATCTGAAGAGTCAAGTTCACCTTCCAGTTCGCCTTCGGCTGATGTCTCAGCAGCAGTATCTGCTGCAAATGTGGCTGTCGGTGCCATTCCTACAGACAGGGCACCTGCCATTAATAATGCAAAAAGTTGTTTTTTTCTCATTGTATGTCCTCCCATAGATGAGTTTTAGTTAAAATCACTACTGACACCATCCGATTTCTTATTCCCCACGAAGCAGTCAGTAATCCCAAATCTGAATTGAAGTATAGCACATCCCTCAGAAAAAATCAATGTGCTGTCTATGGGCGTACCTGTCCGTTTCCATAGATGATATATTTCGTTGTGGTCAGAGCCAGAAGTCCCATAGGTCCCCTCGCATGAAGCTTCTGTGTGCTGATACCAATCTCTGCCCCGAAACCGAATTCAAATCCATCTGTAAAACGTGTGGAGGCGTTGACATAAACTGCCGCAGCATCCACCTCATCCAGAAACTTCTGTGCATGTTCATAATTATTGGTAATAATTGCCTCTGAATGTTTTGTATTATATTTATTGATGTGAGCGATCGCCTCTTCCACAGAAGAAACCACTTTAATAGAAAGAATATAATCCAGATATTCTTTGCCCCAGTCTTCTTCTGTTGCGTGTACAGCTCCCGGGATCAACGCATAAGCCGCTTCATCTGCGCGGATCTCCACATGTTTCTCCTGCAGGCGCTTTGCAAGGACTGGAAGCAGGGCATCCTTTACATCTTTATGTACAAGAACAGATTCGCAGGCATTGCAGACGCCTACTCTCTGAGTCTTGGCATTCATGATAATGTCTGCTGCCATCTCAAGGTCTGCGGTTTCATCCACATAAATATGGCAGTTTCCAGTACCGGTCTCAATCACAGGGATGGTGCTCTGCTCCACTACGGCTTTGATCAGGCCTCTGCCGCCTCGCGGGATGAGTACATCCACATACTGGTTCATTTTCATGAATTCTGCTGCTGTCTCTCTGGATGTATCAGAAATCAGCTGGATCGCATCCTCTGTCACGCCCTGTTCATTCAGAGTTTCCCTGATACAGTTTACAATTGCCTCGTTGGAATGGATTGCATCACTTCCACCCTTTAGGATTACCACATTACCGGTCTTAAAGCAGAGTGCAAATGCATCCGCAGTTACATTCGGTCTTGCTTCATAGATAATTCCGATCACGCCAAGAGGTACTCTCTTCTGCCCGATCAGCAGTCCGTTTGGGCGTTTTTTCATCCCGGTTACTTCCCCGACAGGATCATCCAGGGCTGCAACCTGACGCAGGCCCTCTGCCATTCCTTCAATCCTGCTCTCTGTGAGAAGAAGCCTGTCGATCAGCCCCTCAGGCATATGATTCCTTTTTCCGGTTTCTACATCCAGCCTGTTGGCACTGAGCAGAGTCTGTGCGTCCTCTACCAGTTTGTCTGCTACTGCAAGAAGCACTTCATTTTTTTTGTTTGTAGAAAGATTTCTCATTTCTGTTTCAGCTGCCTTCGCATTCATGCCAAGGCGGTTCAGCATTTCATTCATGTTCAGTTCCCCTTTCAGTCAGTAAGATAGCATATCTCCTCTTCTGTTACTATGATCTGCGGACAGATATCAGTAGGTTCTGTGGGAACCTCCGGCAACATCTGAAAAGAAAATGCAATGGCAATTCTTTCAAGCTGCGGATGTTTTTCAAGATAACGGTCATAGAAGCCACCACCGTATCCGACTCTGTGGTTTGCTCTGTCAAAAGCTACTCCAGGCATGATCATAAGAGCCTTGGACCAGTTAACGATCTCCCCTGATACAGGCTCAGGAATCCCAAAATATCCGGGTTCCAGCCGGGCAAAGTCTGTCAGCTTATAAAATACCATATCCTTTCCCACAACCTTGGGAACTGCAACCTCCTTGCCGGCCTTCCATGCTTCTTTTATAAGATACTCTGTGACAACTTCATGGTTGTAATCTGCATATACCAGAATGCGGTCCGCATTCTTAAATGCAGGAAGTGCGGTCACTTTGTCAGTGATCGTGCGGCTCATTATTTCTATCTGTTCATCTGTGCGCAGCTTTCTTTCTGCGAAAATTTTCTTTCTAATGTCTTTTTTTGATTCCATATCTTTCACCCAGATTAATGATTGTTCCGTCTTCCTGCTGAACATCCATATTGTCCAGCTGAGCGCGAAGGTTCATGCGGACAGATGCAATATATTCCTTGCGCAGCAGTTCTCTTTCTTTTTTCTCTTCTTCAGTAAGCCCCACACTTTTGGCCTTATGTGCAAGTGCATTAATGCGGTCGATTTTCTCAACTTCCATAGTTCTTCCTCCTGTTTTTTGTCTGCGGCAGTCTGTCTGTAAACACTGCCATTTACTTTGTGAATGTCATTTGGCACCGGTAAATTTCCGGTATTATAACAATCTGTCAATAATATCGATCAGATAAACTTCTTCTTTGGACTGGCTTACAAACAGCGTACCGTACCTGCGTCCCTCTGTGATCTTATGGATAATATGGAAATCGGCTCCGTTTGCGATCACCATATCTACGCCTGCTGCAGAAGCGATCTGTGCTGCTGTCAGCTTAGTAGCCATTCCGCCGGTTCCTACCTTACTTCCAGAAGTACCTTTTCCCATGTTAAGCAGATTGTCATCCAGATTTTCTACCACATCAATGAATTTTGCATCAGGATTTGTATTGGGGTCATCTGTAAAAAGACCATCAATATCTGATAACAGAATCAGCAGGTCCGCCCGTACAAGTGCGGCAACCATTGCAGACAATGTATCATTGTCTCCGAATTTCTCCAGGTTCTGAAGCTCATAAGTGGAAATGGAGTCATTCTCATTTACAATGGGAATGACTCCCAGACTGAGCAGTTCATCGAAAGTATTTTGAGCATTCTTTCGGTTAATATTATTAACCATAGTATTTTTGGTCATAAGGATCTGAGCGGAAAGCTGATTATATTCAGAAAAAAGTTTCTGATAAATCATCATCAGTCTGGCCTGTCCTACTGCTGCACATGCCTGTTTTCCTTTCAGTTCTGTGGGTTTCTCATGCATTCCAAGAGCTGCCACACCTGTTGCTATAGCTCCTGAAGAAACCAGTATGACATCTTTTCCCTGATTGCGAAGGTCACTGAGCTCTCTTGCCAGCACTTCCAGTTTGCGAAGGTTCAGTCTTCCTGTCTCCGAATGAGTCAGGGAAGAAGAACCGATCTTAATTACAATACGTTTTTTATCTTTAAGTCGTTCCCGGTAATTCATCTTTTTGTTACTCCATATAAATATATTTTTTGTAACTGCTCAGTGTCTTTACAGTTACGAGACAAAATCCATCAGAAATTGCCTGCAATAACAGAATTTGAAGATCAGCGTGTAATCCCAAGCTCCTCCAGGGCTTTCGCCTGTTTTGCCTCCATGACTGCCGCTTCCCCGGGAGTCATATGGTCATATCCCAGCAGATGCAGCATACTGTGTGCAACCAGAAAACAGAATTCTCTTGTCACACTGTGTCCGTATTCCTCTGCCTGCGCAAATACCTTGTCAACTGAGATCATGATATCTCCAAGAAGAAGTTCGTCTGTATCCAGATCAAAGTAAGATTCATCTTCCTCCACAATATCATATCCTGCCGGTGTCTCAAAAGGAATCATAGGGAAGGATAAAACATCCGTAGGTCTTGCGATATCGCGAAACTCAGTATTAACTCTCTCAATCTCTTCGTTATCTGTAAGTACAAGATTCACCTGTGCATCATAGGGACATTTTTCCATTTCAAGAACCTTGTCAGCTACCTTTACTGCCAGTGTCTCATAGTCGATCCCCAGTTCACGCTCTGTCTCATAATCAATCTGCATGTTCATCGTTCATTTACCCCGTTTCTGCGTCTTGCCGGTCTTTCAGGTTTTTGTTTCTTCTCATAGGCATCATAAGCCTGTACGATCTGCTGTACCAGAGGATGACGGACAACATCCTTGCTGGTAAGCTGGCAGAAGCCAATGTCATCTATTTTTTTTCAGTACTTTCATTGCCACGTCAAGTCCGGATGTAGTATCTCTTGGAAGATCTTTCTGTGAGGCATCTCCGGTGATGATAACCTTGGAACCAAATCCGATACGTGTCAGGAACATCTTCATCTGTGCCGGAGTAGTATTCTGTGCTTCATCGAGAATGATAAATGCATTATCCAGTGTACGTCCGCGCATATATGCAAGCGGTGCAACCTCGATCAGGCCGCGCTCCATATTTTTCGCAAAGCTGTCCGCTCCCATGATCTGATACAGTGCATCATAGAGTGGTCTCAGATAAGGATCTACCTTGCTCTGCAGATCCCCCGGAAGAAATCCCAGCTTCTCACCGGCCTCAATAGCAGGACGTGTCAGGATGATCCTGCTGACCTCCTCATTTCGGAAGGCTGTGACAGCCATTGCCATCGCCAGATAGGTTTTGCCGGTACCGGCAGGACCTACACCGAATCACGATCATTTTTTTGCGTATCTGTTCTACATAATCTTTCTGCCCCAGTGTTTTGGGCTTGATAGGTCTGCCCTGTATGGTATTACAGATAAAATCTTTGTCTATTTCTGTGAGAACTTCGTTTCTCTGCTCCATTGCCAGAGAAAGAGCATAATTGACATTCTGTTTCGTGATCGTGTTGCCTCTTTTTGCAAGTACTGTCAGTTCTTCTATCAGTTTCTTCGCAGAAGCCGCACTCTGTTCATTGCCAAGTATCTTAAGGATTCCGTCTCTGGAAATCACTGTCACATTCAGTGTTCTCTCAATCAGCTTAAGATGCTCATCAAACTGGCCAAATACATTTGCTTCCAGTTCTGCGGGGACTTCTGTGTGTAATTCAATAATATTGCCAGCCATCCTGTGATGTCCTTTCCTGTTGATAAGTTAATAATGGATTATTGCCTCGTTTATGGACGATAATCAAAGTCCGGTTAAAACCAGATGCATCCATTGTAACACCTCCCTGCAACTTTTTAAATACAAATTTTTATGGAATTTTATGTTATCCGGCTTTTTTCGCCTGTCTGTTCGATGATAAGCAGGGTTCCTTCGGTAATGCACAGAGATTCTGTCAGCCTGGTAGTAATATGATTTTCACGGATCTTAATGCCATTTTGAAGCAGCTTCTTTTCATATTGATGAAATCTTCGCACAGCTTCCTTCTCGGCTTCTTTCCTGGTATAGGTTTCTTCTTTTACTGTATAATCAGTAGTTTCGGTCCATCCGATCCATACAGGAAGTATAAAATTTTCTGTGATACGCAGAGGAATTTTCCTCTGTGATACGTTTCTGACCTGTATGTAATGTCGGATACAATCCCAGATACCAGTGCCCAAACCGGAAGTACATTCTTTTTTCTTTTTGCCGGCAGGGATTTCTGTACGGTATTTTAATGGAAATTCCTGATAATAGGAAATTTGTCTGGAAATAAAAATATCCGCATCTGCATGAACGTATTCCTTTCGCAGGACTTCCTGACTGTCATTCATGATATGAAGTTCCCCGGATACCAGAAGTTCCCCCTTTTTTGCAGGAATCCCCGGGCTTTTTTACCGGTATGCCCCTTCGGACGATCATATCTGTGATCACTCCGTCCTTGTCTGCGAGCAGATTACAGGGGGAGGTATTACTGTTGGTTTTTGGGGGGATAATTCCTTCCTGGATATTAAGAATCAGACGGGTTCCTTCTATTCTGGCAGATACCCAGGTAATCTCCGGAAAATTTTTCCGTACAGCTGCTGCAACTTCTGAACAGTTGATCTTTTTTTTGGACATCCCATGGTTTATATCCTGCTTATCCAGAAAATCGAGGATTTCTCCGGTACTGTTTCTGACATTTCCTTCAATATGGATATTCCAGATTCTCCCTGTCAAAAAAAATATCAGGATACCTCCCAAGAATCATGCCTGTAAAAAAAGCCCTTTCATTTTTTTATTCCTTTAAAAAAAAGAGGGACATTCCCCGTCTCTGTATGATCTGAATATGTACACCTGTTTTATTCCGGAGAGGTCTCAGGCGAAAGAAATCAGCGGCCTGCATTTGTGCCATAAGCTGGCCGTCCTCTCTGTACCGGATCTTTTCCATATAAACTTTTCTGCTTTTGCAGAGATTCAGAAAGCGTTCCAGATTTTCTCCTCTTACAAGGATAATCACATAACCATATATTAATTTCAAAAATTTCAACATTCGCTGTCACCCGCTTTTATATCATAAATACTTCCCGTCACTTTCATTGCACTGGAATTGTACCAGCGGATTTCAAGATTTTTCCCGGATATGGTCACTTTTCCGCAAAAAGACTGTATCACAATTTCAGAAGGTGTATATTTAAAAACAGATTTATAATTTTCGATAACAGCTTCCGTCTGACCGGTCAGTGTGACGATCGTTTCATTATATGCCAGATCAGGCGGAAGTTCTAATGCCAGCACCATCCGGTTTTTCCATTGTCCTGCTTTTTTCATAAAAAAAGCTCCCCCGGCTTTTACTATCAGTCTATGCCGGAAGAACTTTCTTTAAAACACGTTTCAGCAGCAATCATCGAAACAAAACCATAGAAAACCACAGAATTGTATTTCCACCCAGATTATATTCCATAGATTCACGCTCTACAATCTCATTTACTACTACGCCATGACTTTCCAGACATGGATGCATCCGGTCAGGATATCTGCATGGTTTTCCCTCTTTATAGGCACATTTTTCACAGATATCACAGGATTCTGTAGACAGGATATAAGTTTCATACCCTTCTTTATTCAGATATTTTCCCACCTCTGTAGTCAGGTCCTCGTGTGCCCGTCTTGTAGAAAGCATTTCTTCCATGTTCATGATATCCGAAACTTCTGCTACACTGGAAAAGAAAACAGCCTGAGGATAACTTTTTATTTTTTTTCACATTCCTGCAGGGTTCCTACTGCGGGGGGACAGGCCCAGGTAGAATCATAACGTTCGCATTCTTCTTGGCAGATCGTGCGCACGCGTTCCTGAATTGTAATATCTTTTGTGTCCAGTATGCGGTATTCGAAAATCGGGTACTGTGAAATAAATTCTTCAAATTTTTCTGTGTTCATAGTTTTCTTCTTTCTTTTGGACTTGTTGGTACATTCGTTCATTTATGGTAGGGTTCGTGATTCATAATGCGGTAGCTTCTGTATATCTGTTCCAGAAGGATCATCTGCATCAGCTGATGCGGAAAAGTCATTCTGGAAAAGCTTAGCTTATAATCTGCGCGTTTCAGAACACTCTCACTCAGTCCTAATGAACCTCCGATCACAAATGCAATGGAACTGATACCGGAAACTCCGAGTTTCTCAATTTTTTGAGAAAGTTCTACAGAATCCAGCATTTTTCCGTCAATTGCCAGTGCGATAACATAATCCTGTTCGCGTATATGTTTCATCAGACGTTCGCCTTCTGTATTTTTAATCTGTGTGTTCAGTGCTTCTGACGCTTTGTCCGGTGTTTTTTCATCTGCTACCTGACAGAAGGTCAGCCTGCAGTATCTGCTCAGTCGTTTGGCATATTCTGCGATTCCGTCACACAGATATTTTTCTTTGATCTTTCCAACTGTAACAATACGGATTTCCATGATCTTCTTCCTTCTACTATAATAAAATCAGCGATAAAATCACAGTATTTTTAATACTGCAGATAATATTCCATGGTAGTCATTTTACTGGTCTTGCCATTTGCTGCAACAAGAATGACATTCAGCTTATGGTAACCCACAGGCATGGAGATTGGCTGTTCATAAACAGTGCTGTTAAGATCCGGTGCAGAATCAAATGCATAATATGCTTTACATCCATCCGGAACAGTGATCTTAATCTCTGTTTTCTTATTGTAATCTCCTGATTTAGGTGTTACTTTAGGGGCTTTCGGTGCATTTAAAACAATCACATACTTTCTGCTGATCACATCACTTTCGATATTTTTATCATTTACACCAAAGGCTTTTATTTCGGTTGTGCCTTCTCTCAGAATAATAGGTTCTGTATATACTTTACTCTTTCTGGTAGGTGTGCTTCCATCTAATGTGTAATAAATCTTTTGACAGTTACCCTTCAGTTCCAGAGTCTGCGTCGTAGTGTAGGTTCCGGGTGCCAGATTTGATACAGGTGTTTCACAGATATATTCTGCACAGGCATTCTGCACATCCCTGTCAGCAGATTTCAGGATCAGCCTGACTTCGTTGATCTTTCCCTCCTGTGTAAGAAGCTTCACATACTCTTTATATATTCCTGCTCCTGTAGTTTTGTTCTGGATAAACGGGCGCAGAACAAGAAGCGCAGACTGAGTATCACCTGATTTCTCCATACTTTTGGCCAGAAGAAGATTGGCAGCTTCATTTTTGGGATTTTTATCCAGAGCCTTTTCTACAATCCGCTGTGCTTCTTCATAGTTTTGCTGTGCATATTGTTTTTTTGCCCTGGAATACAAGGCAGAAAAAGTATTTAACTGCCGATAACAAAAGAACCCCAGCAGTGTCGCCGCACACAGAAGCAGACATAGAATCTGTTTTTTGCTGAATGTCAGCTTTCTTCTTTTGCGATGTTTGAAATATTTTACAATTTCTGTTTTATGTTTCCTTTCGGATGGGTGGTTCTGCTGCTCCTTTTTCATCAGAGTTTCCACTGTGCTGAATTCTCTTACCCAGGGTATCTCCGCAAGACAGTAGGGGCAGTACAGAGAGCCTTTTTCCACCTCTTTATGACATTTAGGACATTTCATAGGCAGTCCTCACTTACTGATTTTTCAGATAATTCTGAAACTCCTCCATAGACATAAGAACTTTTCTCGGTTTTGTTCCCTCTTCTGGTCCCACTACACCTGCGTCGCAGAGCTGATCCATGATTCTTGCCGCTCTGTTGAAACCAATCTTAAACATTCTCTGCAACATACCAATAGAAGCTTTCTCTTTCTCTATGATAAACTTACCTGCTTCTTCAAAATGGATGTCCCTTTCATCTCCGGACATACCTGTTGTTACAGGAGAATTTACCTGCTGCTCGATCTGTTGGTTATACTGGACACCCGGATTTTTATCTGCAAGAAATTCAACCACAGCACTTACCTCATCGTCAGATACAAATGCACCCTGAAGTCTTGCAGGCTTCTGATATCCCTGAGGATAAAAGAGCATATCACCTTTTCCAAGAAGCTTCTCGGCTCCGTTCATATCCAGAATTGTTCTGGAATCCACACCGGAAGATACAGAGAAAGCAATTCTGGAAGGCATATTCGCCTTGATCAGACCGGTGATAACATTTACAGACGGTCTCTGTGTGGCAATGATCAGATGGATACCTGCCGCACGTGCAAGCTGAGCCAGACGACAGATAGCATCCTCCACCTCTCCGGGTGCAACCATCATAAGGTCTGCAAGCTCATCCACGATGATCACAATCTGCGGCATTTTCACAGGTTCTTCTTCAGCTCCGGCCGCCTTGATCTGCTCTGCCTTCTTATTATATTCATCCAGATTACGGACACCGTACTCCGCAAATGTATTGTAACGGTTTGTCATCTCCTGTACTGCCCAGTTTAATGCGCCTGCTGCTTTCTTCGGATCTGTCACAACCGGAATAAACAAATGTGGAATTCCGTTATATACACTGAGCTCTACTACTTTAGGATCGATCATGATAAGCTTTACTTCATCCGGATTTGCCTTGTACAGGATACTGATGATCAGTGTATTGATACATACTGATTTACCTGAACCGGTTGCACCTGCGATGAGAAGATGTGGCATTTTGGCAATATCCGCACTACAGTCTTACCTGCAATATCCTTTCCTACTGCAAAAGAAAGTTTGGATTTTGCCTTCTGAAATTCTTCTGACTGGAGCAGATCTCTGAGCATAACCGTACTGTTCTCTTTATTGGGAACCTCAATGCCCACTGCTGCTTTGCCGGGGATCGGTGCTTCAATACGGATATCCGGAGTGGCAAGATTCAGTTTGATGTCATCTGCAAGACCTACAATTTTGCTGACCTTCACTCCCATCTCGGGCTGAAGCTCATAACGGGTAACTGTTGGTCCGCAGCTCACATTAGTGACAGTCACGTTCACGCCGAAATTGTGAAGTACTTCCTGGAGTTTTTTTGCAGTCTTACGCAGATAGGCATCAGAATCCCCCTGAGCCTTGCTGCTTCCTTTTTTCAGCAGATTTAAGGCTGGAAATTTATATTCTTTTTTTACGGCTGCTTCCTGTTGGGTGATCTCATGCTGAATGTTTACAATTCCGCTCTGTATCTCCTTTTCAGAAGATTTGGGGTTTTTTGAAGGCGGCCGCACTGCCTTCTCATCCTGAAAAGGGGGCAGATCTTCCTCCTGTTCTGAAACTACAGATTTCTTCCGGTCAGTGACTGTGTCTTCAAATGGAAGGTCTTCCGGCTGTTGTGATTCATTATCTGCTTCGTATGTATCCGGGGATGTATCCGCTCTGTGGATCTCAAAATTCATCGGAGCATCGATGTATGGTTTATTATCCGCATCATCAGAGGATTTAATCCCTGTATTCTCGGTATCCTCCGCAATTTCGGCAGTTCCTGATGCCGCTTTATCTGTATCTGCCGCTTTTTTCAGAAGTTTCCCCTTTTTCTTTGACTTCTGTTCAGAATAACCTGTCAGCTTGGTTCCTTCCAGGAAGCCGCCTTTTTTCATTTTCTTTGCTTCCGAAGGGTCCATGAAAAAGTCATCATCTGAAAATTCATCATCACCGATTTCTTCTTCCAGTTTGCGGATTTTTTCTTCACGCCGCTGTTCTCTTATAAGCTGACGTTCTCTGGCACGTTCTTCTCTGTATCTCTCACGTTCAGGCTGTCCCTGCATATAGCACTCATGCCTGTCCTTTACAAAATCACACACCTTTATAACCAGCCGCGTTACAAAATCAAGCAGAGAGCGCTGCGTGATAATGATCATACATACAACAAATGCCAGTATAATGATCACATATCCGCCGATAGTTCCAAAAGCAGATGTGACAGAAATACAGATCGCTCCTCCGATCAGACCGCCACCTGTTTTATAATCTGCGCTTAAAGCATAATAATCCAGCAAAGATGTACTCTGCATATATCCGTCTGTGAGAAGCTGCGCTGCCCCACACAGAAACAGAAACATCACAAACGCCGCTGCAAGTTTTTTATATGCCAGCCGGTTTGTTTTATTGATCAGAATAAATGCCGATTCAAGGAAAAACACGATTGGAAACAGATATGCCATCAGTCCCATCAGTCCGAAACAGAAATTACTGATTGCATCTCCTACAAAACCACCCGCTCCAAAATTGCTTGCCATCAGGATCACACATGCAGCCAGAATCACAAATAATATGATTTCTGTCTGAAATCTGCCGACTTCCTGTTCCATTGCTGTCTTCTTTTTTGTATTTCTTCCCGAATGCCCGGTATTCTTACTCTTTGATGCTGCCATTCTAAGGCTCCCCTCCTTGATCTTCTCGTAAATATTTTCCCTTTACAGGGCAAAATTTAATGCCAGTGTAATAATACCGACTATAAATGAATAGTATGCAAAATAGCGTAATTTTACATTCTGAGTCATGGCTATTGTATTTCGTATAACAAGACATCCCGCAAAACCGGCGATGATCATTGCAAATACATAAGCAAACCCAAGTCCTGCCGTCATTTCAGAAGCACCAAAATTTCCGATTTCCGTAAAAAATGCACCTATGACAGCAGGCAGACTCATAAAAACAGAAAAACGAACCGCAAATTTGCGGTTATATCCGCATAACAGTGCGGCACATAATGTAAATCCCATTCTGGAAATCCCCGGAAAGACAGCAAGCCCCTGACAAATTCCAATCCACATGGCGCTGTCATAAGAAGCCTCTCTCGGTCCCTTTTTTCCACCGGATTTATTCAGATCTGTTACCAGAAGAAATACGCCTGTAAGTAAAAATCCGATTCCCGGAACAATCTGAGAGTCCGCGGCCAGAAGAGCCAGCCGTTTTCCTGTAAGTCCCAGAAGTGCTGTTGGAATCATGGAAATCACAAGAAGTGCACCTGTTTTCCGATATGTTCCGGTGACTATTCTGGCATAGCCCAAACTTTCCCCTGTCTTCTTGTTATGGATATATAGATTCAGATTACCGATCATATCCATAAACATCCCGAGAAGTCCCAGCCCGATTTTCTTTAAATCTTTGCGGAACAAAAATATAATTGCTGCCGCACTTCCAAGATGGAGCATCGCTTCTGACAGCAATCCGGTTTCGTGGCCGATTCCCATATATTGTTCCAATATGCATAAATGTCCCAGGCTGCTGACAGGAAGAAATTCCGTCACAGCCTGAATGACAGCCAAAAATATCAAATATACGACGATCATAGAACTGATTCCTTTTTGTTTCTCCAAAATTATGGTTTATTATAGCACACTCAGAAAGGCTTTACAATAAAAAGCCCCCTGACTGTCATGTTCACAACGTAGCCAAAATTCATTCATTTTCCTGCTGCTTTTTTTCTTTTTCATGTGCCAGCAGTTCCTGTACCGATTTATGTGCAATCCGGAATTCTTTTTCAAAATAAGCATTGATCTCTGCACCGTATAACAGAAGATTCATACAGATATACAACCATACCATGACCATGATGATCGTCGCAAGGTTTCCGTACATATTACTGAACCCCGGAAAAATCTCAAAATAAAAAGAGAATCCGTATGAAAATATCGACCATGCAACTGCTATGATCAAGGCTCCGGGAATCTGGCTTTTGAATGTGGCTTTTCTGTTCGGAAGAACCTTATACAACATAAGAAAAACCAGAAACAACACACCAAATACCAACAGTGCTCTTGCCCCCAGTATTTTTCCCAGAACTTTTCCAAGAAAAGGAATATATTTTGATACAACTTTCTGTATTTCGTTTCCGAGTACAAGCATAAGCAGAGAAACGATTACCGCAATCACCAGTGATAAAGTATAGAATACTGCATAAATTCTGGTTAACAGCCAGTTACGGGTTTCTTTTACGTGATAAATGGTATTTAATCCATTGATGATAGACTGCATTCCTTTTCCGGCAGACCACAGTGCCACAATTGCTGACAAAGGGACAATTGCGGTACTTCTTTTGTATACATCTACCACGATCCCCAGAACAAAACTCTGCAGATTCTCCGGAATAAAAGCAACGATCGCGTCCCTGACTACATTATAGGTCAGAGGTGTATACCGTACCAGTGTAGTCAGAAACAGAATACAGGGAATAAAAGACATGATCAGAAAATACGCTGCCTGTGTCGCATAAGCTCCTACGTGATCTCCGGATACACGTTCCATAAACCCGAATAAAAGCCCTGTAACAGACCGGGTTTTATTTTTCTTTTTCATATATGTCTCCATTCTGTTATTTTACAGCAGTCATTTCAGATAATGCATTTATGGTGATTGCTGTAATTATAAAGATAACTGTTTCGAATATCTCTGTTTACTATCATACCATGAAACTGCCGTTATGACAAACATGAATTATGGATAATAAAATCCGGTTCTTTTCATGCTGGAACGCTGTAGATATGAAAAAAACCGGATCAATATGTAATTAGTTTTATGGTCAGATTTTTACTTTCTGATGTAGAAATGATAAGCAGTCACAGAATCATACTGTTCACCTGCATTAAGAATCGGGGAGTGGAAATCTTCAACATTGACCGCATTCGGTTCAACCTGCGTTTCCAGACAGAAAGCATCCCGCTTATTGTAAGTATGACCATTTTTACCATGTTCATTTTCGACAAAATTTGCTGCGTAAAACTGTACACATGGACAGTCGGAAGTGACATCCATGGCAATTCCGGTTTTATCACTGTATGCGGTTGCGATCAGTCTTCTGTTTCCTTTTGCATAGTTGTCTGTCACATAATTGTGGTCATATCCGCCTGTGAATTTCAACTGGTCAAATTCTGCTTCAATATCCTGCCCGATCTGTTTGGCAGTTCTGAAATCCATGGGAGTCCCTGCAACTTCCTCATACACTCCTGTAGGAATGGAATGACTGTCGGCTACAGGTGTATAATATTTTGCATGGATTGTAAGATACTGATCCATGGCGGTTCCGCTTCCCTCACCATTCAGATTGAAATAAGAATGATTTGTCATATTGGCAACTGTCGGCTCATCGCAGATTCCCTGATAATGGATCCTCAGTTCATTGTCTTCCGTAAACTCATATTTTACAGACACATCAAATTCTCCCGGGAAACCATTCTCGCCATCCGGACTTATACGGTTAAATATGACACTGTTTTTATCATCGGAAATCTCAGCCACTTTCCAGAGCTTTTTTTCAAATCCGTCAGGACCGCTGTGAAGATTATTGTCATTCTCATTCTGAGCAAGAACTACTTCTTTGCCATTGACAGAGAATTTCGCACCGCCGATGCGGTTTCCGTTTCTGCCGATGGTTGAACCGAAAAAGCATCCATTTACTTCATAAGATGCCAGATCATCATATCCAAGTACTACGTCTGTTAAAGTACCATCTTTATCAGGTACGCAGACCTTAACCAGGATTGCTCCAAAATCTGTCACTTCCGCATATGCCCCGGATTTGTTTTCCAGATGAAAAATTTTTACTGTTTCCCCAGTCTGTAATACACCGAACTTTCTTTCAGAAACACTCATTGTTTCCAACCTCCCGTATCATAAAATAATATTAAATCCAAAAGATAATAAAAAAGAGCCTCTCTACGGCTCATTTTTACAGTTCCCGAAATGCCGTTCCCTTCCCATTGACGCCTAGCCGCAGCTAGGTGGGTATCCTCAACAGACCTTCTGTCTTCCGCTGCATAATGACGGCCTGACATCCGGCCTGCGATGTTGGGTTCCCGTTAAAGTCGATGTAGGTTCAAAAAAAGAAGGGGCCTCGTACATTTCAGGATATTCACTGTTTTTAACTGATTTTTATTATACTCCAGTATATGTTCTTTTTCAACATAAAATGTAGAATTAATTATATTTTTTATAATATGGAGATTATCGGTTACTGTTCACAACACCACTATCCCGCGAGGTGTTTTGGCATGAATATGCCAAAATCCCGAGACATACAAGCCAAAATTCCATTGCCGCAGGCAATCTGGAATGAATTTTGGCTACGTTACTGTGAACGGAGTGAACAGTAACGATTATCGGATTCCAAGGATATCTTTTACTGCCTTTGGCATATCCGGCGCATCTACCACCCGGTTATGAAGCACCGGTGCTGTGCGGATCGTCTCAACTGCCTGTGGAAGTTTCACTCCGGAAAGCGCACTCAGTTCATCAGCCAGTGCAAAATCATCCTTACCGTCTGTATCTGCTCCAAGTGCTTCCATTACACTTCTTGTAAATTTATATGGGCTTGCTGTGGATGCAATGACAGTTGGTGTGGTATCATTGGTATCTTTTACATATTTGTCATAAACACCTGCTGCAACTGCAGTATGGGTATCTATCACATAATGACTGTCTTTGAAGATTTCTGCGATTGTTTTTGCTGTTTCGTCTTCTGTACAGTAATTGCCATAGAAGTCTGCAAGCTGTGCCTTCATGTCTTCTGTGATGGTATACTCGCCGCCTGCAGTAAGAGACTGCATCAGCTCTGCACATTTTTTTGCATCACCGCCTGCAATACGGTAGATCAGACGTTCCAGATTGCTGGAGATCAGAATATCCATGGACGGTGAGGTTGTAAGGATAAAGTCACGCTTTCTGTCATAGGTTCCTGTGCGGAAGAAATCATACAGAACCTTGTTATCATTGGATGCACAGATAAGTTTGTGAACCGGAAGTCCCATCTGTTTTGCATAATAAGCAGCGAGGATATTTCCAAAGTTTCCGGTAGGTACTACCACATTGATCTCCTGACCGTCTTTGATCTTGCCCTGACGTACAAGTGATGCATATGCATATACATAATAAACGATCTGCGGTACCAGACGTCCGATATTGATAGAGTTCGCAGATGAGAACTGATATCCTGCAGCATCAAGTTCTGCTTCCAGTTCCTTATCATTGAACATTTTCTTTACTGCAGTCTGTGCATCGTCAAAGTTTCCGGTAATTCCCACAACATATGTATTGTTGCCTTTCTGAGTTACCATCTGTTTCTCCTGGATAGGACTTACACCATGTTTCGGATAGAAAACGATAATCTTGGTTCCCGGAACATCTGCAAATCCGGCCATTGCCGCTTTACCTGTATCTCCGGAAGTAGCGGTAAGAATAACAATCTCATTTTTTACCTGATTCTTCTTAGCAGCTGTAGTCATAAGATGTGGAAGAATTGATAATGCCATATCCTTAAACGCAATGGTCGCACCATGATACAGCTCAAGGAAATAAGCTTCGTCTGCTTCATGAAGCGGTGCAATCTCTTTTGTATCAAATTTTTCATCATAGGCATTGTTGATGCAGTTTTTTAATTCTTCTTCTGTAAAATCAGTAAGGAAACATTTCATTACTTCATATGCTGTCTCCTGATAGCTCATCTTTGCCAGCTCATCCATTGGGACATCCAGCTTCGGAATCTCTGTCGGCACAAATAAGCCGCCATCCTCAGAAAGCCCCTTTAAAATAGCCATAGAAGCTGTTACGGTTTCTTCTTTTCCTCTTGTGCTTTTGTATAATACCTGCATGATATTTCCTGCCTTTCCAAAGTTATTCGTAACTGTTCAGTATATTGGCAGTAATAATAAACCGCTGAACAGTTACAGTTATTCATTTCGCCAATTGAGCACATTATAGCATATACTTTAGCAAAATACTATCCTAAATTATTTCTCTTTTTTCTGTCTTTTTATGATTGATTACTATAAATCAAAAATATGGACATATTCTTTTGTTCCCGAAGAATATGTCCATATTTTGAGCAGTATTACCGCAATCCTGTTAAATGAGTTATATGAAGAGTATCGTTTATTACGATCCTGTGGAACTTTCTGCTGAATCCGGATAGGTATAAAATTCATGTACGCCGTATTTAAACAGCCTTTTCAGATCTTTCTCAAACCAGGAGACATTCTGGCTTTCAGCTTCAGATTTCTGGATAAAAAACAGTGCTCCTTCTGAATAATCCACACCTTCAAGAGCCTGTCTGACGGCTTCTCTTGTCTCATCTGTAACAGTTACTTCATTGATACGTCCGTCATAAGTCGGTGAAAACTGCGGAACACCATTGGTATTCTGCCATACCACTTCTGTGACTGTATCGGGAAATTCCTTATTCTTTATACGGTTCATGATCACATTGGCAACCAGAATGCGTCCCTTGACATCCTCAGTACCTGCTTCAGCCTCTACAATATGAAGCAATGTATCATAGTCCTCATCCGACATCATCCGGGCACTCTCTGCAAGAGCCGCTGTCCTTGCATCCAACTCATTGATGCTGCTCTCCATAGAAGAGCTGACATCGAATTCTGCCATATTATCTTCAATAACTTTGATTCTCTGACCGACCATTACCTGTTCACAGGAAGTTCCGATACGTGTGACTGATTTTTTGGGAGAAGCTGTATCATTCATTCCGGATACTACTCCTGCAATTCCTGTTGGCAATACATCTGTTTCGTCAGCATCAGAGGAAAAAGTTTTCTCCCTATTTTCAGAAGCTGCATATACTTTGTTTTTTCCATTAAAATCTGCTATTCTGCCGCCTGCTGCAAACGCAATCGCTGTACAGGTACACACTGTAACCAGTATCAGACTCCGCGCCGGATTGCCGGACTGTTTTGACTCTTTTTTCTGAACTTTCATACTTATCATTCCTTGAGTTTTTTTAATTACAGGTTTTATGGTTGTAACATTTTCTGTAACTTATAAGAAAATTATATTTAATATTAATTGATTTTGTCAAGCTTTTTTCATATTTTTGTAACATTTTAGCTTGCAAAAAAGAAAAAAGGAAGGTTCCATCAATGAAATCTCCCTTTAATATATGCTTCATTTTTCTCAATTATTACATTTATTTTTTTCGCCGCAGAATCAGGAACATAGGGGTTGGATTATAAAACTCATCTTTCTTTGTATAAATTCTGCTGCTGATACCCAGATCAATGGAGAATCTGTTGATACCCAGTTTTCCCAGTGTCTCCAGATCCCAGGCAGGGCGTACATAGGAACTGATAGGAAGCTGGCGTTTAATTTCCTCGCATTCCTGCATCATGGCATCGCCTACTGTAAAATGAGCATGATTGGCAGGCAGATCAGCAGTATCTGAGAAATCATCTGCACCATAATTGGCATCTGCGTTGATCAGGATTCCTCCCGTTTTCAGCACACGAATCCATTCTTTATATGCTCTTGCTGCATCCGGAAGTGTCCAGGTAAGATTTCTGGATACGATCACATCAAAGGTACCATCGGGAAAATCCAGATTTTCCGCATCCATTACTTCAAACGTACAGGAGGCATTCTCTTCTTTTGCCAGTTCCCTGGAATGAATGATCATATCCGGTGTCAGATCGATTCCTGTAACTTCATGTCCCAGTTTTGCTAAAAGAATGGAAAAGAAGCCTGCACCGCATCCCACATCCAGAATCCTTAATTTTCCATCAGGAAGAAAAGTCCCGATCTCTTTCAGCCATTTATCAGCCATATCACTGTGAAGCTCAGCTCTTCTCTGTTCCATAAAACTGTCGCTTCTTTTCGCCCAGTAATTTGTGATCTTTTCCTTGCGTTCATCCTTTCTTCTGCTGAAACTGCCATATGCGATCATCGGACCATCCTTAATAACCTGAAGACTTCCCGCCTGATATAGAACCACTCCATTTAAATCGGATAAACTTGTCTCCAGAATATTTCCCTCATAATCCTTAACACAGCCAAGATACTCTCCAACCTTAATGATATCTCCCGGTTTTTTGGCAGGATACCACAGCCCGGATACACTGGCAGACTGATAACGCACATCTTCAATTTCCATGGGATAATAATTACTGTAACTTCTCATGCCATCGTAAACACCCAGCGCACACAGAATATTACGCACATCTTTTCCTGTAGAATGAACCTCCTCCGGACTCCAGCCTCCCATCTGGCCACGTTCGATCAGAACACTGGGAATGCCACATGCGGCAGCATAATTGTAAGAACCACCGGATGCCACATTAGACTTTACCATATAGGGAACATCTGCCTGCTCTGCCATCTTCCTTGACATCTGAACTACATCTTCATCTGCACATCCGGCATAGTAAATATAAGGCGTAAGCTGCTCATAATCATCCCCGCTGTGAAGATCAATATAATAATCTGCTGCACTGTGAAGCTTCTGAACCACCTCATACGCCAGACGGTCCATCCTGGTTCCCTGCGGATTCCCCGGAAATACACGATTCAGATTCTTCTCATCCTCCGGGCAGACACTGCCGCTCCTCTCCTCAAATTCCTTCCTGCACACAGTCTTAACCAGGATTACTCTTCCATGGATCTTCTCAGGCTTCAGTTTATCTGCAAGCTCAACAGCAGCCTGGATTCCCACATATTCTCCTCCATGAACCGCAGCGGTGATCAGAACTGTCTTTCCGGGATGAGAACCGCAGATTACTGTATAAGGAAGCGAAAACTCACCTCCGCCCAGTTTCAGGAATCCGCTCTTTTTCATACCCGGAGCAGCACACAGCATGGCATCCTCCAAATCTCTTTTCCTGTCATATCCGCTATCAGAATCACCCATTCCATCATTCTCGGACCAGACGTTTTTCTCTTCCTTCACAGCGCTGATCATAAACATCGGCGTAGAATGATAATTCAGCTTCTCTTCCTGACTCCACACCCGCTGCCAGATCCCGGTATCCACTGCCACAGATTCAAACCCGTTCTCCTTCAGAAACTTCCTGTCCCAAGACGGTCTGTTAATAGAAGAAAGAGGCATCTGCAGTGCAATCTTCTCCATTCTGTCAATATCCGTACAGAGGTAATGATCATCCAGATGCTCACTCTCCACACTCTTTCGGTCTTCCTCATAAGACAGGCGTTTTTCCTCATCATAAAGATAACCGTACCAGTTTGCATCGAAATTAAGAAGCTTTCCGCCCGGTTTCAGTACACGACACCACTCTTCATAAGCTCTCTTAGGATCCTTCAGATTCCATGTCAGATTCCTGCTGATCACAACATCAAACACATCATCCTCAAATTCCAGATTCTGAGCATCCATCTTATAAAAAGAAATCCGCTCACAAAGATTACCGGCATTCCTCTTCGCAGTATCCAACATCTCCTGCGTATAATCAACAGCAGTCACCTTATATCCCGCCTCAGCCAGAATAACAGAAAAAAATCCAGGTCCTGTTCCGATATCCAAAATCTTAATCTCATCCTTCACTTTCTCCGGGAACTGCCCTTTCAACACCTCAAGCCATGCCCCCTTCTGCATCCCATTCAATTCCTTATGATTAACTTCAGAATACCCCTCAGCCCGGGTAGTCCAGTAACTCTCAATCTCCGATAATAAATCCTTCACCTTATGCCAACCTCCATGCATGCAATTTATAATCATATATGTCCAAAATTATATCAAATCCACCCTCCCCCCAACAAGCCCTCCCGGGGGATATATTTCACGTCTCAATTCATTTTTATATAAACAAAGTCCTTCTTATAATTCACACTCCACCTTGTATTATATCTTAACCAAAACCAGCGAAGCAGGCGTATAGTTGTACCGGATGCATTTGCAGGCATCTTAGAGATTCTTAGTCCTCGGAAATCTGCGTTATGAGACGAAAAGTCCCTTGTCTGAGCGACAGCGAGTAATTCCGGACTTTTCGTCTCATGCTTTTAGCGGATTTTCGAGGGCTTAGAATCTCTTAGATGCCGAAACCGTATCCGGTACAACTATACGCCTGCTTCGCGTCCCCTTTTTAAACCAAAAACAAAGCTGCCATACCCAAAAAAGAGGATATGACAGCTATATATTTTTACTCAGATAGCTCCAAGAATCTTCCGGGCATTATCAATCCTTTCCTGCGTCGGAGGATTAACCCCCTCCAGTGGATAAGAAAGCCCCAGATTCTCCCATTTAAACTTACCAAGCGTATGATAAGGGAGCACCTCCACTCTCTCCACATTGGAAAGAGTATGGATAAAATCAGCTAACCGGTGCAGATATTCATCCTTATCACTTCCGCCCGGCACAAGCACATGACGGATCCATACAGGTTTTTTCATATCAGAAAGTTCCCGCGCCATCGCAAGAATATTCTTATTGGAATGACCGGTAAGCTTAATATGCTCCTGCTCGTCAATCTGCTTGATATCAAGCATTACAAGATCTGTATACTTCATAAGCTCCAACCACCCGGAATGCCATGGTTCCTGATCAGTGAAGGGATTTCCACTGGTATCAAGAGTCGTATGCACACCCTCTGCCTTTGCCTTCTTAAAAAATTCTGTAAGAAAATCCATCTGAAGCAATGGCTCACCACCGCTTACAGTGATACCGCCTTTGCTGCCCCAGTAGCCCTTATAACGTAAAGCTTTCTTAAGAAGCTCATCTGCCGTATAAAGCTCTCCCTGCTTCATCTTCCAGGTATCCGGATTATGACAGAACTGACATCTCATGGCACAGCCGCTTAAAAAAATCACATATCTTACTCCGGGTCCGTCAACGGACCCGAAGCTTTCTAAAGAATGAACATAGCCTTTTATCTGTTTATTATCCATTATATCATCATCCATTAATTACATTCTGTCGTGGCAGGTTCTGGCAATAACGTCTAACTGCTGCTCTCTTGTAAGGTCGATGAACTTAACAGCATATCCGGATACACGGATTGTGAAGTTTGCATACTCTTCTTTTTCCGGATGTTCCATAGCGTCGATCAGTTTCTCTTTACCAAATACGTTTACATTGAGGTGATGAGCACCCTGATCAAAGTATCCGTCAAGTACATGTACCAGATTCTCTGAACGTTCGTCATCACTGTGTCCCAGAGCATCAGGATTGATTGTCTGAGTATTGGAGATACCGTCAAGAGCATCTTCATAGTCAAGCTTGGCAACAGAGTTCAGGGAAGCAAGAAGACCGTTCTGCTCTGCACCGTAAGATGGGTTTGCGCCAGGTGCAAGAGGTTCCCCTGCTTTTCTTCCATCCGGAAGAGATCCTGTAGCCTTACCATAAACAACGTTGGAAGTAATAGTAAGGATAGATGTGGTTGGCTTGGAATCACGGTAAGTATGGATGTGTTTCAGTTTCTCAAGGAATGTAGACAGAAGAGTTGTTGCAATCTCGTCTGCTCTGTCATCATCATTACCATAACGTGGGAAGTCACCCTCAACCTGGAAATCTGTTGTAATACCGTCTTCATCACGGATAGCTTTAACTTTTGCATATTTGATAGCGGACAGGGAGTCTACTACATGAGAGAATCCTGCGATACCTGTTGCGAAAGAACGCTCAACCTTTGTATCGATCAGAGCCATCTCTGCTGCTTCGTAGTAGTATTTGTCATGCATGTAGTGGATCATGTTCAGTGTTCCGACATACAGATGAGCCAGCCAGTCCATCATTTTGTCATATTTTGCAATTACTTCGTCATAGTCAAGATATTCAGAAGTGATCGGCTGATAGTTTGGTCCTACCTGCTGTTTTGTCTTCTCATCAACACCGCCGTTGATCGCATAAAGAAGGCATTTTGCAAGGTTTGCACGAGCGCCGAAGAACTGCATCTCTTTACCTGTCTCTGTAGCAGATACACAGCAGCAGATGCTGTAGTCATCTCCCCATACCGGACGCATAACATCATCATTCTCATACTGAACAGAACTTGTTGTAACAGAAATATTTGCAGCATATTTCTTGAAGTTCTCAGGCAGTCTTGAAGAATAAAGTACTGTAAGGTTTGGTTCCGGAGCCGGTCCCATATCTTCCAGTGTGTGCAGGAAACGATAGTCGTTCTTTGTTACCATGGAACGTCCGTCCTGTCCCATACCTGCTACTTCCAGAGTTGCCCATACCGGGTCACCGGAGAATAACTGATTGTAAGAAGGGATACGTGCAAATTTAACCATACGGAATTTCATTACCATGTGGTCAACAAGCTCCTGAGCTTCTTTCTCTGTAAGAGTTCCGTTCTGAAGATCTCTTTCAATATAAATATCAAGGAATGTGGAAATACGTCCGACACTCATTGCAGCACCGTTCTGAGTTTTGATAGCTGCAAGATATCCGAAGTACAGCCACTGGAAAGCTTCTCTTGCATCTTTGGCCGGTTTGGAGATATCATATCCATAAGATTCAGCCATAACTTTCATGCCTTTCAGAGCACGGATCTGATCAGCGATCTCTTCACGAAGCTGGAAGTCATAACGTCTCATACCCTGACGGTCGCATGCTGCGAAGTCTTTCTGTTTTCCTTCGATCAGAGCGTCGATTCCGTACAGAGCCACACGTCTGTAGTCGCCAACGATACGTCCACGTCCGTAAGTATCCGGAAGACCTGTAAGGATCTTGTTGTGACGTGCTACTTTCATCTCAGGTGTGTAGATATCAAACACACCCTGGTTGTGAGTTTTAAATTCATAGTTGTGGAAAAACATCTTTAATCTTGTCACTTACTTTATATCCGTAAGTTTCACAAGCCTGCTCTGCCATTTTGATACCGCCGTATGGCATGAAAGCACGTTTCAGAGGTTTATC